>Ga0160449_1000045_pt1 | contig 191307 bp, 176 predicted proteins | sample HID1975I_E1MG_FD_108216 | JGI IMG/M metagenome (GOLD analysis project Ga0160449, IMG submission 108216) | Enriched soil microbial communities from UW Madison campus, WI, USA - HID1975I_E1 MG | ecosystem: Environmental > Terrestrial > Soil > Unclassified | place: USA: Madison, Wisconsin...
GAAGATCCTGTGATAGCGTTCGTGCCATCCATGCTGGCCTCCTGCCACCAGCAGGAAGGCTGAATCACAACGGCGCCGCGAAGGGAATCCCTGACGAGTCAGATCGTGTGGAAACCGCTCTAAGCATGATATCTTCCGGTTGCGATTATGCGGACGAAGGGGGGAATGATCGCATGCTCCAGCCTCTGCTCAGCCGGTTGTGATCAGGTCGATCATTCGGTCGAATACTTCCGGATTGCCGGCTTCTGCCTTGGGATGGCCATCGACATTTTCGAATAAGATCGTCTTTAGGCGATCAGATTTGAACTCCTGACGTCCATTAATTCCCAGCTTTTCCAGAAATGGCATGTAATGCCGAAAATAATGGCTCTTATCCAACTTGTTTTGAGCATAAATCAACTTCTTATTCTGGAAGTCGAATTTATCGTGCATTAGATTTATTCTGTCGCCATGGTCGCGTTCGATTTCCTCCCGGCTCAAGCCCGGAAAGCAGGATTCCATGCAGAAATCGACTTTCGACTGGCTGGAGAAGTTGAGGATGTTGATCTGAGGGTTGATGACCACCGCTGTCGCTTGCGTCAGGATCGACGTCAGTCGCAACGCGGCAAAGCCGCCGCCGCTTGATCCATACAAGATAATTTTCGACTCCGGGATACCAGAGCATGTCGCTATATCGCGCGCCATTTCCGCAATGCCCTGCAGCGGATCAAAGTCGGGGGTTCCACAATACCAGGCTAAGCCAAGATCGTCGTTGAGATACAGGGTGGGATCGGAAACGAACAGGCAATGGCCAGGGAAGCGTTCCGCCCACTTCCAGCGTTGAAAGACGGGTGGAGTATAGCGCTGGCGTTCCGCGTCCCCGCAAAAAAGGACGAATAGTCGATCTGCGTTATTTTTTGGCGTGAAGAGTGCTTCCGTTTTGAGTGGAGTATTCATCCAGAAATAAGTAGATTTGTCTGGAGTTTCTCTACCGAATACATATTCCTGACTTGATAGATCGTGAATGTCGCCAAGAGAAAGCTTGCCATAGCCGGCTTGCATTTTCGACATTATTAGTTTCCTCGCGGTATCGGCATTTTATTATAAACTGGTGCGATTTGAAATTCGTGATTGTTCCAAATTTCAAGCGTTTCCAAAGGATCAGCCGTTCTAGATATCAAGGGGGCTAGATGCGTCAAGCAGGTTGGATGGGGGACGTTTGAGAGGGCTGACGCTTTGGTGGCGGGCAAAGCGAGGCGTTGCCCGCCAGGCCTCATCATGTGGATTGCAGGCGCTTCAGGCGTTCTACATGGGTCTCATAGCTGAAATTGTCCTGCACATATTGCTGCGCTTTCCGCACTTGGGCATCGTAAAATGCGGGGTCGCCGTGGAGTGTCCGGGCGAGGTCCATCGCCGTCGCTGGCGTCGCGTAAAGGACGGAATCCTGGAATAGGGGGCGGTAGATTTCCGGGAGGATCACCGGTACCCCGACCGCCATGGCTTCAATGATGACGCGTCCGAAGCTTTCCACCCAATCGGGATGGGCGAAATAGATGTAGACATCGATGTCCGCCAGAAACTCCCTTGGATGAAGAGATCCAAAGGGGTGAACGGTCCAATTTTGGGGAATGTCACCGATTACCGTGGCTGGCGCGCTGGCACCGCCCAAGACATGCACCTCTACATCGTCTGAGGCAGGATAGGCTGCCAGAATATCCTCACGGCGATGTGGCCATTTATGCTCATGATCGCGGGAGTGGCGACCGATGCGCAACTTGTCCTGCGGACTGCGCTGGCGCGGTCCGCGAGACCAGCCCTCGATGTCGATAACGTTAAGCCAATCCTGTTCGGACAGGGTGATATGCGGCAATTCATGGGCGTGATGCGTGTGTAAAGCCTCACGGACCAATGGTCCGATGGGATGCCATTGGGCATCCTTGCCGAAATAATGACGGACATTTTCAGCGCAGGAAGCCAGATCGTAACGAACCTCGCCCAATTCCGAATAGTCGCTCATCGGCGGCTGGTTGACGATGACCTTGATATGCTTCGCGTTGATTTTTGGCAGATACCGCTGCCGGTGCTGGAGAATTGGTGGGTAGCGCAGGATCAATAGGTCGCAGGAAGCATTTTCTCCATATCCCAGAACATTCATATGTTCTGAATCGAAGTTGTCGCCCAGAACCGAAAATACGGATCTTTCCGTTTCGAAATCGTAGCGGAACATGTGAAAATGGGCGTGGGATATGCCGAATTTTTCGTGGCACAGCATTTCTTCAATGCTGGACCGGGTGCTTCCGCCCGCCATCCGGAAATCACTGGCAATGATCACGTCGAAATGGCGTTCAGTGCCGACGCGCAGCCGGTCCTTACGCATCACATTTGGGGTGGCGAAGAGCTTTTTCTGATTATTGTGATAATTGGGTCGGCTCTCATCAAAATGATAGTGGCGATAGGCTTCATGATAAAGGAAGCGCACGCCGAAATGAAAACCTTCAATGCCGAAATAGGGGCTGCCGACGATGCTCGAATCGGAAATGCGCTGGAACGAGAATGGGCCGTTGAAGAGGCGTTTCACGCAATTCTTGCCGAAGGCCGAGGTCATTCGCTTGATTAATTCCGTATCAGCGCCAAATCGGACGTCGTCCCAATAGCCGCATGCGGCCTGCACCTCTTCGCGACGGAACATGAAGGATGATGTGTTGAGGTTGAGGAGTTTGCCGTCTGCGTTCATGCGCCAGAAGACAAGATCCTCGGTCGCGCGTGATTGCTGGGTGGTGCAACCCATGACGTCTGGATTGTCCTCCATGAAGCGGACCTGGGTTTCGATCTTGAGCGGATGGGACCAGTCATCGGCGTCGTGCAGCGTGACGTAGGTTCCGGTCGCTTCATCCAAGCCGCGGTTCCGTGCGACATAGGCGCCGCCATTTTGTTCCATGCGGATCAGGCGAATGCGGGGGTCCGTTGCCGCGAATTTTTCGGTTACGTCGCACGTGCCCGAACTGGGAGAGCAATCGTCAAGCACAAGTATTTCGAGATTCTGCCAGGATTGTTCTTGGAGAGAACGCAACGCGGTCGGCAGCACGTCTGCGGCTTCATAAGCCGCGACCAGTACCGTCACCTTCGGACCATCAGTGATTTTTTGGGCCGGCTCTGCGGCCGTAAGGCGGTCGTAGAGCGGCTGCCCCTCATCGGGCAGCAAGCCAATGGGCGGTATGTCGAACGACTGAAGTACATGGTTGATCCATGTGATGCGCGCTTCCGGCGTCTCCTGAAAATTGATCCAGGCCAGCATGGCGTCAGGGGACAATTCCCCGACTAACGCGGCTTCTTCATATGTCGTGCTGGCCTCTTCCCGAAGGCCCAGAAAATATTGGCACAACAAGATGGCCGTCACCATTCGGCGGCGATGGTCGAGAGAAGTCGTACTGGCGTGGGATTGCTGTGCGTAATGCAGAGCGGTGGCATAGCCCTCAGAGGTTTTTGATCGCATATGCCAAAGGACCAATTCGCGGGCTGCGAGGGTGCGAACTTCTTCGTCAGGGCTATTGGCGAGAATCTTCTGCAGATCATCCAGGGCCTTGTCGGTGAAGCCAAGGGAGAGAAGCTTGTCCTTGGTTCGCTTCATGTCACGCAAGGCGAAATCCTTGGGCGCCTTGGTCTTGTAGCCATGTTTCTGGCCATGCTCGACATAGTGTAGCAGAGGGTTGAGGCCGCTTGCCCGGACCTCGGGGTACTGATCCAGATAGAATTGCGTATCGAAGCTCTTGCCGGGATTACGGCCCATGGCCGCGCCGTACAGGAGATAGTGCAGGCTGGGGTCAATCCCTGCCCGCGCAGCATCTTCATAAGTGTCGAGATACCATTTGCTGTGGACGTTCTTGGAGGCTCGGATAAGCTTTGCCTGTCGCTCCAGTTCCTTGGGCGCGCTTTTTACGCCCTTGGCGGTTCCCCTCTTTTTCGCTTTGGTTTCTGCGACCTGCGGCAGTTGGGTGTCTTCCGCCTCTATTTCCACCATCTCGACTTCCAGTCCTGGCGCGGCTCCGATCTCCACCTCTCCGCGCTTTACCAGTGCGCCATTCTCGAACCGTACTTCCATGCGATGCAGGCCGCCACGACGAAACTTCTGGGGGATGGGAATGGCGAAAGCGTGCTTACCATCGCCGATTCCGGCAGCTCTGAGGTCTTTGCGGAAAAGGGACGCGGCTACCTTCACAAGCAGAGTGTCGCCCTGCGTGAGCAAAATATGGAGATGGTCATCCGGAGCGGACGGATTCCATGCCCATCCAAAAATCTTGCCTTTTCTGATGTAATTTACGTCGCCCCGATAATTATGCATTGGCTCGACAGCCGAGGGAGAGGAAGTATCAACACCGTCTATCGTATCCGCCTGCATCATAGTTCCTCGAAATCTCTATAATGTATAAATGACCAGTCACTATACTTGGTCGAACCAATTTGATCGGAAGCGCAGGCGTGGCTTGCGTGCGATCCGATAACGATGGCAGCCCGGTTCGATATTCTGCATGGGGATAGCCCCTGATTGTTCCCCAGCATAGTCACGACAAATGCCGTGCCCTGAAATTCATGTTGCAGTGCATGATTTTGTCAGAGATTGGGGGAACTGTCAAAATGATGTGGAGAGTAATGTCGATGTTCCTCCACGGTAAATGACCGTGGCGCGCATGTGGCGGCCGGGGTGTGGCGGTGACGATTTGGTGGCATCGTCGCTCTGGCGGTTGCTGAGGACGCTGCAAACAAGGTGCTGCTCTTCGACCTCATGTGCAGTGGCGTGAACTCTCGCGGCCTTGCCGTGTTCGTCATGCCGGGTCATCGTCGCGACATAAGGAAGATGGTCAGTTGTCAGGCAATCGATAGGCTTGCGCATTAACGCCGTGGAGCGAGACCTGAAAAAACTGCTGGATGAGAAGGCCCATGTCCTGGGTTCGTACCTGGTCTGGCTGAACGTGAAATTCGGCCATGCGATCATGAAAGGCGACCGGTTTGATTGCCTGTTCCACAAGATGATATTTGGGACGATTTACATAATCGTCGAAGAGAATGACCAGCGGGCGCCGAGTCCGCAGCATGGCCGTGGCAAGGCAGGCGGTGCGAAAGCGTCCATCGATCAGAATGACATCGGGATGTCGGAAAAAAGGACGTTCCCAGATGTCGTTGGGATAGCGATGATAGTCGCGCCAAAGTGTGGTATCAATGGGACGCCCCCAGTCTCCCGTTGGGCCGATATCGACATGATGTATGATGGTACGCGAAGGCGGGTGTGCTTGCCCCAGTTTCTGCCGCAAGGCGCGGGCCCACTCAGCGTCGCTTTCGACACTCATGATAAATTTGCCCGGCATGGCCGCGGCAAGTTCCGTTGACCCTCCGGAGCCATATTCAAGAATGATCTCGGCCTGCTCATAGGCTTGGATCAGTCGAGCCAGTGCTGCTTCTGGCATATGTGGTTGAGAAGAACTCGTCATGTGCGATGGCCGTCGAAGATGGAACCCGTTTCTCGTTTTTTCGACCATAAGAGGTCGTTGCAGGGACGTGAAGATGATTTCCGCTCGCGACGGACAAAATGATTAAGCTTTACATTCGCTTGATCCCCGATCCGCAGGATGTGTCGGCAAGCCGTGTCAGGCAAGTGGTTCAGCAATTCGTGGCCTTGCGAAACGCTATGACGCTACCGCCCAGTCGATCGATCTCAACATCCCGGCTGTTGGGGGGCAAGGTTTGCTTGTCGAGTAGGTCGAACCAACCTTGATGTTGATAGGGGAGCTGCTTGACCTTGGCCTGCTGGGTCAGGGATGTCTTGCCGGCCCGTAGATCACGTAGAAGCGCCAGAAAACGATCCATAGATTGCCTTTGGGAGGCATTGAAGGGGCGGTTGTAGCAGCGGGCAATCCGGTCGAAGGCCATCAGTGGCTGCGCTGCGAAAAAATGATAGTTGGTGGCCCGCTCTCTCCGGGCCAATTCGGTGGGGGCAATCCCGCTCGGCTGGATGTTGCTCAGGAAATTGTTAACCCGGCTCAGTGACCAGTTCCAGAGGGGTGTGTCTTTCGTTATCGCGGCTACCGTGCCTGTTCCCAAGGCAGCCCAGAGGGTCATGTTGGTCGCATCGGTTTTTCGAGCAAAGCGCTGCTCATCCTTTACGATAAGAGCGACCCGGTGCAGCCAAGTGCGGGTGTCGTTCGGCAATGGGGTGCGGCTATGTTCGAGTTTGAAGCTGATCACGGAAAGGCCGGCAAGCGCCCAAAGGCGTTCAAATCGCCCTTGGTCAGACGTCGCAGGGCCAAGTAGCGCGCCTTGAGCTGCCCATGCGGCCAGTGCGCTCTTGAGGCAGGACGCCGCAGTCTTGTCCCCGGTCAGGGCTTGATCACTCAACCTGGTTGCCTGATCACTAAAAAGGCGCAAGTTCTTGAGCGTTTCGTCATTCTGCTTCACTGCAGCGGTGTCGATGACCTGTTCGGGCCATCGGGCGGCGACATAGCGTGCATGGATGCCCTGAAGCGATGTTTGTGCAGGCGGGGTGACCGGGCAAGCCTGCCGGGCGAGCGCGTTTTGCGGCAGCAGCACTCCGCTCGCAATGGCGAGGGTCGCTTGTATGTAAACGCGCCTCGGCAGTTTGTTCAATATTGGAAGATAATCGACTTTCATATTTGATTGCCCGATCTTGAGCGCCCGTGCGTCGAGCGTAATATCCTTGAAGCTCCATAACATCGTCCCACCAGGATCGTTCCCTGCTCGTTCCCGATCAATGCTGGCTTTCGACCCCATCGATAATCCCATATTGGGATGGCCGCGCTCGGATCTGTGCTCGACAGGCGATTGGCAGGCCGACATGCTGGTTAATGACAGATTTTCTCTTAAAGGCGCGCTCATATAGGGTTATGGATATGTCCGAATAAGACTTCATGTCTTATATTGGAAATATTACCGGTCATCTTGCCGCACATGCATCGCAATATTCAAGAAACGCGCCTGAAAAACAGATTTGCCATATTAAGCGAATGTAAAACTTTGGGCATGCGATCGCGCCTGGCAGGAAGCTGCGATGGTCGGATTGATCGGTGATGATGGGATGGGTGGTTTGAGTGAATTTTGTACCGCAATTCCCTGGGGTTTGACTATCTTGCCTATTGACGGAAGGAGGGCGGAAGGTTCGCGCAAAAAATATATCTTTCGGTATAAATACCTAATCAGGCTTTGCAATTACTGGTGAAAATTGAATAAACTCCATTGGTGCAGGCTGACGCAACAGGGGTGATCTCGTGTCAAATGGTTCGGACAAGCTAGTCATCGCGAGCAAGGCGCCCCTCCTGGCGCGTGTCGATGCTTCCATTTATCGCCATGCGTCTGATGGAGCGCGGCTTTACGATCGGGGTGCTGGTCTGAATGGTGACCAAGGACGATTTTTGGCGCTTGAGCAGGAAGTGGCTGACGTCCGCAATATGCTTTCGGTAAAGGAGGCGGAGATTGCGCGCCTTCACGTGCAGGTGCAGCAATATGAACGCAGTCTTGCGGACCGCGATGCACGTCTTGCCATTGCGCAGGACGTGCAGGCCGCATCGGACCGCAGGCTCGGGCAGCATGCTGAGCAGGTGCGCATGTTGACCGCAAGCCAGGAGATGCTGCTGCAGAATCGCCATGCCTTGGACGAAGCGAAGGATGGAGTTGAAAGGGAATTGCGCGGCGCGCGCCAGGAGTTGGAGAAGGCCGCTAACGACATCGCGTGGATTGGTGGAGAAAAAGATGGTCTGAGGCGTGATTTGGCGGCCCGGGAAGCTGGGCTTGATCAGCTGGAAGCGGAGCGACAGGCTCTGGCGACAGCCAAGCGGGAGGCTGACGCCAATGTCGATGTGTTGACTGTCGAACTGACCCATTTGCGCGATGAGGCTTCGAAATCGTGGGAGGTCGTTGATCGACTATACCATGTTGGGGATGTCCAAGGTGATTTGCCTGCGCGTGGGCAGGGCTTGGCGGACGCGATCCTGCAGGCGAAGCTTGTTTTGGAAGGGCGCTTGCGGGAGGCGCATGTCTCGGTCGCGGAGCGAGAAGCGCGGATAGCGCTGCTGACCCAGGATATTGATGCGAAGGCGGAGCAGTTTGCGTCACAAAATGTACGTCTGGTCGCCGCCAAGGCGAAGCAGGCGCTGTTGGGGCAGGAGCGGGACGTCCTGCAGGAGGAATTGGAGAATGTCCGTAAGGAACTGTCGGGCATTCGGGACCGTCTCAATGAGCGAGACGATGAGGTCCGTCATTTTGGGGAATTCGCACAGTCGAAGGCAGACGAACTGGCCAAGCGCGAAGAGGAATTGACGGCAGCCCACCTGGAAGTGTCCCTGATGCGGCGGCAGATGAAAGAGGATAGCGACCGATTGGAGGCGCGTCAGGTGCTTTTGGGTGGCCAGGTCACCAGGCAGAATGCCGAGTTGGGCCAGTTGCAACTGAACATCCTTCAAATGCAGCAGTTGATTGCGGATGGTGAGCGGGCGCTGCGGGATGCTGAGGCCGGCGAACAGGAGGCTCAGGCTGAGGTCGCAGCACGCAACGCTGAACTCACGGTGATCAAGGGGCAATTGGGGCAAACGCAGAGCGCCCTCGCTCAGCGGCAACTTGAAACCGAGGAAACGGCCGAGGCGCTTCGTCGGGTGTTGGCGGATCGGGATGAACTAATCCAGCGTGAGCGGGATAATGAGTTCGCATTGAATGCGCATGTCGACAAGATTGCGCTCCTTGAGGAAACATTGGTCGGAGCGCGAGGCAATGTCGATCGCCTTCGGGCGAGCCGAGAGGAACTCGCCGGCAGGATAGAAGGGGTGTATGACGAGTTTTCGCGCCTTGTCGAATTACTCCTCGGCAGAGGTGTTCCTGCCTTCTTGCCACGATCGTTGCGTTTGCGGCGTCAGGCCATGTTGCTAGGGCAGATCGGGCTTTTTGATCGCGACTGGTATCTCAGCAGCAACATGGATGTGTTGGAAAGTGGGTTGGACCCGCAGACTCATTTCCTGGAATATGGATTGCGGGAGGGGCGTTCACCGAATCAGCAGATTGACGATCTGCGACGCAGTCGAGTTGGTTGGGCCGTCGAGGGGGCGGTTTAATTGTACGAATAAATATGCTCAGCCAGTAGAGCGAGTAATCTGGGGGTCGCAATGTTGAATTTGGAAGAGGTTGCAAGAGAAGTAAACGATTCTGGAATATTTGATGAGGCTTGGTACACGAGCACATATCAGGATGTCGCAATTGTCGGATTGCCGCCTCTCTATCATTTTGTTCAATTTGGATTGATGTTGAAGAGGGATCCCGGTCCTGATTTTGATACGCAATATTATCTTGAGAATAATGCTGATGTGGCCGCTGCGGGTGCCGACCCGGTAATTCATTATATTCGACATGGTAAAGCCGAAGGGCGTCGAGCAAGAATTTGATTTTTTTGGGGAACTTTTCCTCCGGCGGATCATTGCCTTGTCGAATTTTCAGAGGGTGAAATGTCGGGGGACCAGGAACGGCTTGCCGAGGAAATCGCGGAGTCGGGCCTGTTCGACGAAGCGTGGTATGTCAGCGTATATGGCGACAGCGCTCTCGTCGGATTGTCTCCGCTTGAGCATTTTGTTCGTTTTGGATTGATGTTGAGGCGGGATCCTGGCCCTGCTTTCGACACGCGGTTTTATCTGGAAGAAAATGGCGATATCGGCGAGGCCGATATAGATCCTCTCCTTCATTATATTCGCTTTGGTCAAGCGGAGGGCCGTGCTGCAACCAGAAGTGCCCTTGCATATCTGGGAGATCCGCTTTCTTTCAGTGATAATGAGATGTCGGGACCATACCGCTATAAAGGGGGGCGTAGTGCGGATCCGGATAAGTTGACCATACTCTTGTGCGCACATAGCTCTGGAACGGAATTGTTCGGAAGTGAGCGCAGTTTGATCGATGTTTTGTTAGCTCTTTCCGATCTTGATTTTAATATAGTTGTTACATTACCGAGTGACGAAAATAACGAGTATATCGAATATATCCAACATCTTTGTGTTTCGATTTATTGTTTTGATTACCATCAATGGATGGATAATCGAGACGTATATGCGTGGTCGATGCTGGATTTTGCCGATATTATCGGTCGGCACGCCGTTGATATTGTCCACGCCAATACGATCGTGCTGTTGGAGCCCATTGTCGCAGCCCGGCAGATGGGACGCACCGGGGTGGTCCACGTCCGCGAGTTAATCTCGCTGGACGAGGACTTGCAGCAGCGTATGCGGCAAACGCCGGATGAGATCGTTAATGCGGTTCGTCGTCATAGCGATTGGCGGATCGGAAACTCCCTGGCCACCTGCGAGTTGTTCGGACAAGACGACCAGATATTATATGTTCCCAATGCTGTAACGCTTGAGGATTTCGATATCGAAAATGTGATCGGTGAAGGCATTCGGTTCGGCATTGTCAGTTCAAACATTCCTAAAAAGGGCATCGCTGATTTTGTTGAAGTGGCCCGTCGCGCTGCCGAGGTGGAGCCGCGAGCACAATTTGTGATTGTCGGGCCATCGACGCAGCAGGTCGATCATTGGATGATGGAAGTGGCCAACGGAGAACGGCCCGATAATCTGGTGTTTGTCGGCTATAAGGAGAATGCTCGCGCTGCGATGCAGGAAATCAACGTCCTGCTCAATCTATCTACCTTTGCGGAATCCTTCGGGCGTACCGTAGCGGAGGCCATGGCATCCGCCCGCCCTGTGATCGCCTATCGCTGGGGCGCACTGCCTGAATTGGTGCAGGATGGTGAGAGCGGCTATCTGGTGCCGTTCTTTGATATCGATGGTGTATTGAAGGCGGTGCTTGATCTTTGTGCCCATGAAGAGAAGATCATCTCGATGGGCCAGCGGGGGCGTGAGTTTGTTGCCGGGCATTTTTCCCAGCAAGTTCTGCGTGATCGCATGGCGGAAGGCTATGAGCGCATCACCGGTCAACCCATATATGGCGAGAGGCCTTTACATAATGAAGCGACCGCGGCCCGGCTCATAGGGGCGGCGCCGCCCACGACGATCATCATTCCTGTCCATGATGCGGTGGAGGAAGTGCGGGCCTGCATCGCGTCGGTGCTGCACCATACGGACTTGCGTGATACCGAAGTGATGATCATTGATGATGCGAGTTCAGATCCCGCCATTGGTGAACTGCTCAATGCTTATGAAGCGAGGCCCGGGCTACGCATATTCAGGGCATCCCATAATCAGGGATATACGCGCACGGTCAACCTGGGCATTAAGTTGGCTGCGGGGCGTGATGTCATTCTGCTGAACAGCGATACGATTGTGACGCCGCGTTGGCTGGAGGGCTTGCGCGCAAGCGCCTATAGCCGCCCAATGGTGGGCACGGTTACGGCGATGAGTGACAATGCGGGTGCCTTTTCTTTCCCGATTGCCGGCCAGAAGAACGAAAGGCCGGATCATCTCAGCCATGAACAATATGCTTTGTTGATGGTACAGGCGACCTATCAATGTCCTGCACCGGCCGTTCCGACCGGATCTGGCTTCTGTCTATTCATGCGTCGGGCCATGATTGATGCAGTCGGATTATTTGATGTCGATCGCTTTCCGCGTGGCTATGGCGAGGAAAATGAATTCTGCATGCGGGCTATGGATGAGGGCTGGCAACACCTGATTTCGCCGTGGTCATTCGTCTACCATGTAAGAAATGCGAGTTTCAAAGGGGAAAAGGAACAACTCCTTGCCGCTGGTCTTGCGCGATTGACGGCTCTTTATCCCAATTATGATGCGCTGGTGCGGGCAGGTTTCTCGCAACCCGCGCTAACTTACCTGCGGGAGGCGAGCGCTGGCGCACAAGCGCAGGCACGAGGCATCGGGGTACCTTAACCACGCGCTCTGCGACCCGAGGAAAAGGGAAGGCCGGCATACTGCTATCGAGTGCCGGCCTTTTCTTTCAATCCGCTTTGGTCAGTTTCGAGAACCAAGAGCGCCGCTGTTTACGCAGAAGTTGGCGACCGACAACGGAAACACTGGTTCGATTTTCCAGAAATTCCTCAGATTCCAGAATGGAATGGAGAATTTCGGCCTTGCTTGTTCCCCCATTCAGCAAGGCGAGATGATGCTCCAGCCCAGCCGGATCGACCCGCCTGCCCAGCAATTGCTCATAAAATCCACGAACGAATGGCTCATGCTCGAGCGACAGAAGATGATCGATATGCACTTCGGTCGGCGCAATGAAGGTATTCGCCATCGGGTTAGGTTGGCTATCCTGCTGGCGCATCTGTGCAAAGCGGCGCAGGATGTCACCATCCAGGGTTCGTTCGACGATCCGTCTATGGATATCGGTTTGATTGACCAGATTGGCGCAGAAATCAAACAGGCCTTTCGACCATTGATCCCAGTCGATGCTGTCCTTTTCCACGACGCTCGACGTTTCGGCGCTGATAGCTTCCTTGATGAGTGTGGGAATTTCCCTGTTGTCCCTGAACAGGAATACGCCCTTGACATCCTTGTAGGTCGACAGGATTTCCCGAGTTGGCGGGATATCGCGCGCGACAATCGGTTTGCCCAGGGCAAGCGCATTGAGCAATGAGAGGCCGAAGCCTTCATAATAGGAAGGGAGGACGACTACACTGGCGCGGGCAAACAGGTCGTTCATCTCGTCTTCGGGAATGACGCCGGACTGCATGATGCGGGCATTGCGGGACGTGGACGTGCTGCCGCCCAACGTAACCACCGACAGGCTGGGCATTTCTTTGGCAATGACTGCGCCGACCGGTTCGGATGCCTTGTGAGGGAAGTGATTGCCCATCACGAGGACATGCTCACGACCTTTTTCGACATCGCCGAAGCGGGGCACATAGGCTGAGACCTGGGTAGGGAGTAGCTTGGTGTAGATCGATGTGTTGAATTCGCGTTCGAAGCGATTGCGGAAGGTCAGTTCCGAAAATTCGCTGTTGAAGAACAGGCCGTTCGCGTGCTTGGCAATATAGCTCCAGAGCGTCTGGAGATCATTGCTGGCGCGCAGATGGCTGCAATCGAGGGCAATGACGTCCAGCATGCCGTAGATGTTGATCGGTGCGAGGTGCTCCATCACGTTGACGATGTGCAGGTCGAACGGCTGACCCGGGAAAATCGAAATGGCGTAATGCGGTTCAAACTCCTTGCGGACCTTGATCCGCTTGAGCTCGTCGATTCCGTGGAACTTGGCGACCGAGGGCTCGCAGATCGCATAGATTTCAAAATTGTCCGGCGCCGCCTTGTCGCACCAGCGCACGAAATGCATCATGTGCTCGCTGGTACCATTATGATGCTTGCCGAAGGTGAGCAGATTAAGGGCGATCTTCAGCTTGCCATCCACGGTCGGGACGAGCTGCCTGATCTTCAGTTCGGCGCGATATTCGGCCGATCCTTCAAAAGCCCATACAAGCGGCAAAAACTCCGGATGCCGCGCGCTCATTTTCTGCAGATTGCCCTGCTGCTGCCCCTTAAGGTCCATGTCATGCAGCATGAAGGAGGCTGAGCCGGCGTGGTAGGCGAAGGCATGATTGGCCATGACGGCACGGTAGCCAACCTTGCCAGCGCGCATGACCATGTCATTTTCTTCCTCGTAGCCGAGGCCGAACTCTTCATCGAGGGTGCCGAAGTTGAGCACCACATCAGGGGCGATCAACATGTAGAAACCGACCGCTGTCGGCGCCCAGGTGTAGCGCTCCAAGTGATGGTGAACGGATTTCCAAGCCTTGTAGCAAACCTCCGGCGTGATCGCGATGCCCGACATATTGTGCGGCGCTTGCGGGAAGGTCGAGATCGAGGCGTTGTTGGAGCGGGGACATACGAAGCCGATCTGTGGGTCGGTTTCCAGTACCGCCATCATTTCGGCCAGCGTGTTCTGATAGGTCAGCGTGTCGCTATTCACGAGGATGGCGGCAGCCTGCCGCTTCTTCGAGAGGGTCAGCCCCTTGTTGACGCTCTTGACGAAGCCGAGGTTCTTGGGGTTGCGAACCAACTCTTGAATAAGCCCCTCAGCCTTAACCTTGGCGAGGTAAGCATTTACGTCGAGATCGTCCGGAGAATCATTGATCACGATGATCCGCGGCTCATAGGCAGCGACCTCATCAATATGTTTAACAAGCGAGGTGATGCACGCTTCGACAAGTTTTACGTTCCGATACACCGGTATGATGAGGTCGAGCTTCATACGAAATCCTTGCGCACTTTTGCGTTATTGTAGGGAAAATGTATTTGGATGGAGCGGGAATTATCTGTTGATATTCGCTCGCTCGATTAGAGGCTGCCACCAATTCTCGTTGTCCAGATACCAGTGCAAGGTCTCTGCGAAACCCTGCGGGAAATTGCGTGCGGGCGCATAGCCCAGTTCGCCGCGAATCTTGGTTTCGTCGATGGCGTAACGGCGGTCATGACCCTTGCGATCTTCGACATAGGTCATCAGTTCTTCGCTGGATCGCCCCTGAGCCGCCGGTGCATCAGGGAAGCGGTCTGCCAAGCCGGGATTCTGGGCAAAGGCGGCGTCAACGCCGCGACAAATCTCGCGGATGACTTCGATATTCGGCAGTTCCTGGCCGCCGCCGACATTGTAGGTCTCACCCACGCGGCCATCGCGCAGAATGCGTTCGATGCCGACACAGTGATCCTCGACGTGCAGCCAGTCGCGCACATTCATGCCGTCACCGTAAATAGGTAGCTTCCTGCCCGAAAGGGCATTGAGCGTGAATAGCGGAATGAGCTTTTCCGGAAACTGATACGGCCCGTAATTATTGGAACAATTACTGGTGGTGGTTTCCAGCCCATAGGTATGCTGATAGGCCCGGACAAGGTGATCCGATCCCGCTTTGGACGCTGAATAGGGCGAATTGGGCGCATAGGGCGTCGTTTCGCTAAATGCCGGATCATCGGCTTCCAATGTTCCATAAACTTCGTCCGTGGAGACGTGATGGAAGCGGTGTGGCATGCCCGTGCCCTTGTCCAGCCAAGCAGTCTTGGCGGCCTTGAGCAGACTGTGGGTTCCCACGACATTGGTCGTGACGAAGGCATCGGGGCCGGTGATCGAGCGGTCGACATGGCTTTCTGCCGCGAAGTGCACGATCGTGTCGATCGCGTGATCGGCGAGAAGCTGAGACACCAGCGCAGTATCGCAAATATCGCCTTCGACGAGGGTTATATTCGAGACATCGGCGATGTTGGCCGGGTTGCCGGCATAGGTGAGCGCGTCGAGAACGACGATGCCATCATTTGGCGATATCTTGCGCCAATGGCGCACGAAATTCGCGCCAATGAAACCTGCCCCACCCGTAACGATCAGATTCGCCATGCGTTATTCGATCCCCTTTGTCACACGCCAGCGCAGCCCGGCCAGGCTGGTGTTTGTGCTTTTGATGTTTCGCGATTCCCGCCCTGTGCCAAGCAGTGCATGAATTTCACGGAATTGGACAGCCAGAACGCAACCCATTTCATCGTAAGATGCAAAATAGATAAGATGAATATCAAGCGCCGCACCTGCCGACCTGACCTCACGTTAAGCTTGCTATTTTTCCTCACCCTTTCGAACAATCCGGATATTGTGTGGAATATGATGCCGGCATGATGACAGCCGGTCTGGAAATGCGGGATGTGACCAAAATCAAGACGTGGAGTCGTACTGCGGTGGATCGCCAGATTCATCCGTCGACGGCGAGGGCGACCAGGCCCACACCCAATTGCCGTCCGTCATGGCCGTCCCCGACAGACGCTGGTGAATAGGTGTGGTGCAAAGACATATGCAGCAGAATATTCCCATCGCCGATGCATGTCGGGGGCAGGCGCACCCTGATGGGCTGGGGCGAACCCCTCAGGGCGTAAGTGCCCAGGAAAAAACCGTTGGCGCATATATCGACATGGGGGCGGTCCATATCGGCCGGTGCATAACCCTGCATTGTGACACGGACGTTGACATAGCCCCCGCGATAATCGGCGCCCAGCGCGAACCTGATGGTCTGGGGGCTGGCAATGCCCCAAATGCCCCAGGCTTCGGGAATCCACCAGCCACCAGCCAGATAAGGAAGGCTGTCATGCGCCTCGCCGAAAAGCACCGTCTGCCCCCGCGAGATGATCGGATAGCCCGCAGACGACCACGCCTGCGCTTCCGCCATGTCGGGCAGGTGGGGGCCCATCGCCATATGTTCGATCAGATATTGCAGGCGTGCGAGCGCCCGAGCATTATCCGACAGCATCGCCTCCAGGCGGTGCAGATGTTGCTGTTCCGCCGTTAACGCAAGAGCCGTTCGTCCATCCCTATCGCTCAGAATTCGCCCCTATCTTGCCGTGCGGGGGCAAAATGGCGGGGCGCGGCCAGCGTGTCGATCCTTTTCTGGCGCGCTGCCGGCTTGCTGCCTGTCATTAGTGACCGGCAAGCGCGATGATATGTGCGTTCAACGCCGAGAGTTCCCGTTCGTCATGACTGACATAGAGGATCGGGATCGCGGTTTGTCGGTAAATTTCGAGGATGAGTGCGAGCAACTCCGCCTTTCGCGAGCCATCGAGCGAGGACAGCGGTTCATCAAGCAGCAACAGTCGGGGATTGGACAGCAGCGTCCGACCGATGGCGACCCGCTGGGCCTCGCCGCCAGACAATGTGGCGGGCCAGCGATCAAGCAAGCATCCGATCCCCAGCAGGTCGATGATTGCATTCAAGTTGATCGCAATGGGGCCGCGTCGCCCATAGAGAAGATTGGCGCGGACCCGAAGATGAGGGAATAGCCTGTTATCCTGAAACACATAGCCGCAATCGCGACGGTGCGGTGGCAGGTCGATGCTCTGTTCTCGATCGAACAATATGGTGTCTCCCACCTGGATATGGCCACGATCGGGGCGGATGAGGCCTGCGATCATGTTCAGGACCGTCGTCTTGCCTACACCCGATGGGCCGAACAGCGCGGTGATTCCCGCCACGCTTTGGATGCGCACGGCAATATCCCGAGGGCCGACACGACGGCTGACATCAATGTCGAGTGCCATCGTCCAGCTTTCGTCCGGTAATTTTGCGGTTCAAAAATTCGGCCGCGATGAGAGCCCCGAGCGAGAGGAGGATGGAAATCAATGCCAGCCGGGCGACCAGCATCTCGCTGCCCGGAGATTGCATGGCGGCATAGATGGCGATCGGGATGGTCTGTGTTTCACCCGGGATATTCGATACAAAGCTAATGGTCGCGCCAAATTCGCCCATGCAGCGGGCAAAGCCCAATATCATGCCTGCCACTAAGCCCGGGAAGGCCAGCGGCAGGGATATCGTCAAAAACGTTCGGGCCGGGCTGGCGCCCAGCGTCAGGGCGGCCTGTTCTAATCGTCTGTCGATCGCCTCGATAGACAGGCGCAGCGCACGTACCATCAGTGGCAGAGCCATTATTGCCGCAGCCAGCGCCGCGCCGGTCCAGCGGAACAGCAGGCTGATGCCGAACCAGTCGAAGAGCCAACTGCCGATCGGGCCATTTTTGGCGAAGAGTAGCAGGAGAGCCCACCCGGTCACCACCGGGGGCACGACCAGCGGCAGGTGAACGGCCGCATCCAGCAGCAGTTTGCCCGGGAATTGCCAGCGGGCCAAAATCCAAGCGAGCGCAAAGGCAGCGGGCAAGACGGCCAGAACGGCCACGATGCTGATGCGCAGCGAGAGGCTGATGATCATCCATTCTTCCGGCGAGAGGCTGGTCATCATGGCTGGATGGACTGTTGTGTCAGAGGCATAATCATGCGGCATCCGTCATAAATGAGCCAACCATGTCGGCAAGTCGTTTCGCCCATTGCCCTCCTCCCGTCCAGCGTTTAGCTGAGGCGCGAAGGGGCATTGGCATGAAACAGCTTATCGCATTTGATCTTGATGGGACTCTGGCGGAAAGCAAACAGCCGCTGGGGGAAGCGATGGGCGAAGCCCTGAGGCGCTTGCTGACCGTCGCGCATGTGGCGGTCATCTCCGGTGGAGACTGGCCGCAGTTCGACAAGCAGGTGGCGAGCCGGCTGCCGGCTGACGCGGACCTGTCGCGGCTGTGGCTGATGCCCACGACCGGCACCAAGCTTTACACCCATCAGCAGGGCGCCTGGACCCCGGTCTATGCCGAACTGTTCGATGCGGCGCAGAAGGCGGCGATCCTGACCGCGTTCGACGCGGCGCTGGAAGCGACCGGCTTCGTGCCCGAACAGACCTGGGGCGAGCGGATCGAGGATCGCGGCAGCCAGATCACCTTCTCCGCGCTCGGCCAGCAGGCGCCGATCCACGCCAAGGAAGGCTGGGATCCGGATTTCGCCAAGCGCAAGATCATCCAGGCCGACCTGCGCCAGCGCCTGCCGGGCCTGTCGATCAACATGGGCGGCGCGACGTCGATCGACATCACGCGCGAAGGCGTGGACAAGGCCTATGGCCTCAAGAAACTGCGCGACGCCAGCGGCATCGCGCTCGACGCGATGATGTTCATCGGCGACGCCATCTTTCCGGGTGGCAACGACTATCCGGCCAAGGAACTGGGGCTCGACACGGTGCGTGTGCGCGATCCGCAGGAAACGCTGTCGGTGATCGACGCGATCGTCGCCTGCCAGAAATAGACAGCGATATTGACAGGGGTCAGGGCGCGCTGAAGCCGTAACGGCCAAAGATCGCCCGGCCCTGTGCCGACAGCAGGAAGCGGCGGAAGCCTTCCGCGTCACGGTGGCGACTGGCGGTCAGCCGCGCCACCGGATAGCGGATTGGCGGATGGCTGTTGGCGGGGAAAATCCCGACCATTTGCACCGATTTCGAGGCGCGGGCGTCGGTCGCGTAGACGATGCCGAGCGGGGTGGCGCCGCGTTCGACCAGAGCGAGGGCGGCGCGCACGCTGTCACCGCGCGCGACCTTGTCCGCGACCGAGGGCCAGACATTGAGCGCGGTGAGTGCTGCCTTGCCGTATTTTCCGGCCGGCACGGCGTCGGGATCGGCCATGGCGAGGCGGCCGCCGTTCAGTGCTGCGGCCAGCGGCATGTCGCGGCCGATGCGTAGCCGCACCGGCTTGCCGGCCGGGGCGACGAGCACCAGCCGGTTGCCGGCCATGTCGGCGCGGCTGCCGCGCGCGACGAAGCCGGCCTTCTGGATATCGTCCATCCAATCCTCGTCGGCGGAGGCGAACAGGTCGGCGGGGGCGCCGGCCTTGACCTGCCGGGCCAGCGCCGAGGAGGCGGCGAAGGACAGGACCGGGCGGGCATGGCCCTGCCGCGCCCAGGCATCTGCGGCGGCGTTCATCGATTCCTGCAGGCTGGCGGCGGCAAGCACCAGTGGCCCGCGCCTGTCCTGCGCGACGGCCCAGGATGGTGACAGCAAAAGTGACAGCAGCGCGAGCGCGCGCAGCAGGAGCGGAATCGGATGAAGGAAGCGCATGGCCGCCTTGTGCGCCCGGCGCCGCGGCCATGCAATTATCGGCACATGCTTTTGTCGCCGCGTTCGATCCGCTAAGCAGACTCTGGTGACGCCGATACTTCTTTCCTTCGTCCGTTCCGGCCGGACCCGCGCAGCCCGTTGACATGGCAGTGATACGCACGCTTTGCGGCCGGTGCGGCGTCGGCTGTGGCCTGCGCGCCATCACCGGCGAGGATCGCGACCTGATGGTCGAGGGCGACCGGATGCATCCGGCCAATGCCGGGCGGCTGTGCGGGCGCGGGCTGGAGATCGCGGAAGAGGTCGGGCTGGAAGGGCGATTGCTCCAGCCGATGATCGACGGTCGGCCGCAACGCTGGGAGAAGGCGATCGCGCAGGCCGCGCGGCGGCTGTCGGCGGTGATCGCCCAGCATGGCGCGGACAGCGTGGCGCTGCATGTCGGCGGCGGTCTTCTGACCGAGGATTATTATGTCGCCAACAAGCTGATGAAGGGCTTCATCGGTTCGGCTCATGTCGATGCGGGCTGGGCGGCGAATGACGGCGCGGCGCTGGCGCAGCGCGCGGCCTATGGCGAGGATGTGATGCCCGCCGCCTATGAGGATATCGAGCGGGCCGAACTGATCCTGATGATCGGCGCAGATCTGGCGCAGGATCATCCGGTGCTGAATGCGCGGATCGCGGCGGCGCGGGCCGAGCAGGGCGTTGAACTGCTGCTGCTGGCGGCGCCGGGCGAGGGGACGAGCATCGAGGCGGACCTGCGCATCGACCTGCCGCGCGACGGCATGGCGTCCTGGATCGCCGGGTTGCTGCGCCATTGCCATGATGTCGGCGCGACCGATGGCGACTATCTGGCGCGCAGTGTCAGCGTGCCCGACGATTTCTGGGCGCAACTGCGGACCCGCCATGACCTCTGGTCGGTGGCGCGCAGTTGCGGTCTGTCGCCGGTGGAACTGCGCGCGCTTTATGACCGGATCGCGGCCGTGCCGCGGATCGTGACGCTGTTTGGCGGCGCGGACGAGGGGCTGGCGCGGGCGGTGATCGATTTCCATCTGGCGACGGGACGGATCGGCAGGCCGGGGGCAGCGCCCTTTGCCATGACGGCCGCAGCCAATGGCATGGGCGGGCGCGAGGTCGGCTGCAATGCGACGGGGCTGGCGGCGCATCGCGGCTTCACGGCGGAGGCGATGGCCGAAATAGCCCGTTTCTGGTCGGCGCAGGCGATGGCGACCGGGCCGGGGCTGGACGGCGCGGAACTGGCCGAAGCGGTGCGGGACGGGCGCATCCGCGCGCTGTGGAGCATTGGCGGCGACGGCATTGATCCGGCCTGGCTGCGTGACGCGCTGGACGCGGCGCCGCTGGCGATCCGTTCCACGCCCTGGGCCGATGCCGAGCGGGACGGGCGCGGCATCCTGCTGCCATCGGCGAGTTGGGTCGAGAAGGACGGCACGCTGACCGGGGCGGACCGGCTGATCAGCCGCCAGCGCCGGCTGTTCCCGCTGCCCGGCGGCGCCAAGCCGGACTGGTGGATCGTCACCCAGGTCGCCCGCGCCATGGGCTGGCAGGCGGCATTTCATTATGAATGGGCGGCGGAAATCTATCGCGAGCATGTGCGGCTGACCGCCTATGGCAATGACGGCGCGCGGCTGCTCAACCTGCGCCGCCATGCCCCGATTTCCAACCCCGCCTATGAGGAACTGACCCCCTGGCGCTGGGGCGAGCTGCCGTTCGACGAGGGGCGGTTCCCGACGCCGGACGGCAAGGCCCGCCTGCTGCCGCTCTAAACCATGGCCATCTGGTAGAGAAAATCGACGAAGCCGGCGGTGGCGCCGTCATAGCCCATCACCTTGGGATTGCTGCTGTCGATCAGCAGATATTCGTCCGGCGCGTGGGCGCCCGATCCATGGCCCAGGCCAAACTGGCCGGCGGGCAGCGACACCGGGGCGGAGGTGAAGACATAGCCGGGCCATGACCCGGCGAGGCGCGGATAGACGCTGGTTTTTACCCCGGCGCGTTCATAGGTGGCGCGTTCCGCCTTGATGAGCGGGCTGTCCTCCGCTGTCTCGGTCGGGTCATAGCCGCCCGAGACATTGACCGCGATGTCGCCATAGCCGCGCTTGGCGAGATGCGCCTTCAGCTTGGCGACGCAATCCTCCATCGTCTGGTTCGGCACCAGCCGCAGGTCGAGCTTGGCCACGGCGCGGCCGGGCAGGATGGTCTTGCCGCCCGGCCCGGTATAGCCCGACACCAGCCCCTCGATATTGACGGTCGGCATCGCCGCCAGCCGCTCCAGCGTTTCCTGCCAGCCGGCCTCGCCGACCCATTGCTTGACGCCGAGCTGCTTCAGCTCGTCGGCGGAAGAACGCTTGGCCGCGCTCTCGGCGATCAGCGCCTTTTCACGGGGCGTAAGCGGCCTCACCTTGTCGAACCAGCCATCGATCGCGGGCGTGTTGCCGTCAGGCGTGACGAGCGTACCCAGCGCCTCGACCAGGCGCCAGGCGGGGCTGTCGACGATCGCCTTGTAGCTGGAATGGATGTCCTTGGCCGGACCCCGGCCCCAAGCCTCGCCCGAGACGACCAGTTCCAGTTCGACCACGCCCTTGGCACCCAGGTTGATCGCGACGCCGCCATCGACCGGGCTCTGCCAGGAGGCGGGGATGATGACGCCGCTGCACGGCTTGAGGGCGGCCAGCACATCGGGGCGGCGGACGATCTGGGCGAAATGGGGCGATCCGATCTCCTCCTCGCCCTCCGCCACCAGCACCAGATTGACCGGCGGCCTGATGCCGGCGGTGCGGAAGGCGTGGAGCGCGGCGAGCATCGCGCTTTCCGGCCCCTTCTGGTTGGTGGCGCCGCGACCGACCATCACCTTGCCCAGCCCCGGCCTGTCGACGATCCGCCCCTCGAGCGGGGGCGAACTCCATTCGGCCGGGTCATATTGCTTGACGTCATACATGAAATAGAGGCCGAGCGTGCGTTTGGCGCGGTTGTCCATGGTGGCAAAGACGCCGGGCGCGCCGTCGGTCGGCACCCGCTCCACCTTCTGGAAGCCGGCCTCCTTGGCCAGCATCATCATATGGGCGCAGCCCTTTTCCATGTCGCGGTCCTCGGCCGCGATCGAGGGCAGGGCGATCCAGTCGCGCAGCCGGGCGACGGCGGCGTCATGATTGGCGGCGATCGCCCGGTCGAGCTTCGCCCGGTCGCCGCCGGCGGCGGCCAACCCCGCACCCGGCGCCAGCAGCGCCGCCCCCATCGCCGCGCCCTTCAACATGGTCCGTCGATCCGCCTGTTCCATCATGAGTATCTCCCCTGTGAAGCGGCCATGGTTGCGGATCGGCGGCGGGAAGAAAAGGGGGCTGGTGTACCGGCGCGACGCGACAGCGCGACGTTCATAGCGTTGCGCGGCATGCGCCGGGCATTTTTGGACGGATTTGCGTGAAGCAGGTGCAATCGCCGCGATGAGGCGCGCGCCTATGGGGCTATAGCTAAGCGATGATGAGGCAACACTGAAGCGCCACCGGGGTCAGTGGGACAGGCGAAAAAGGAAAGAGGTGGCACGCCATATTACATTTTCGGGAAAGTGTCGGGAGGCATGCTCAGCCGAGCCGCCCTTGCCATGCTTGCCGGCGCCGGGCATGGTCGATCGTCACCGCGTAATGGATGCCATCCTGGTTTACGTCGCGATTGATTTACGAGCGCGACAGGAAAAGCATGAATCGTATCGAAGCGCGCAGTCCTCGATCATCGGATCGGGCAAGCGTCGTCCCATGCCAAGTGTCGCATCGGGCCACTGAAGATCGGCTGGACGAGATCGGACCCGATGTTCGGCCCCCTATAATCACCGTGGATATTGCAGACATACCCGGCGGTGGGCAGCTCCATTTGCTGCGATGCGGCAAGGAGTTTTCCATCCAGTTCGGCGATGATGAACTCATGGGCAGCCAGGATCATATATCCGAAAAGGCGCTGGCGACGCTCACAAGCGAACGTCTGAGGCGCCAGGATGGACATATTCTGATCGGCGGTCTTGGCATGGGGTTTACGCTGGATGCGGCGCTCAAGGCATGGAGCACCGAGGCATCGGTAACCGTTGCGGAGCTGGTTCCCAAGATATTGACCTGGGCAAAAGGCCCTTTGTCTCACCTGTTTGGCGCAAGTCTCAAGGATCCGCGGGTGAAGCTGCGCATGGCGGATGTCTATGATGTGATTGTCGAAAAGCGGGAACGGTTTGATGCAATCCTGCTGGACGTCGATAACGGACCGGATGGCTTTATCACCGTTGCGAACGATAGGCTCTATTCTTCGAACGGTCTGGCCGCAGCCCATGCCGCGCTGAAACCCGGGGGCCTGCTGTCGATCTGGTCATCCTATGGCGATGACCTCTTCGCGGAAAGGCTGGAGCAGGCGGGTTTTTCCGTCGATGAGATCATCTTGCCGGCCTATGTCGGCAGTTCGGAGCGCTGGCATAATATATGGTTCGCAGCGAAAAGTGCATGATTGAAGGATTGCGGTAGGCCTGGTGCCAACGCGATCCGGCTGCATCGGCTCGGTCGTAAATCTGATGGGCGTATCATCCAGTTTATTGTGATGGATTTAAGTGCTTCCGTTGATTGACGTGGATTTGTGCATCCGCGCGATTCCCTGCAGGTGATCGAAAAGGGCGCCGCCATTGGCGGTCCAGGTGAAGCGCAGGGCCGCGGCGCGGACGGCTTCGCGCTCGGGCGGGTCGGCGAGCAGGTCGCCGATCGCTTCGGCCAGGGCTTCGGGTTCGCGCTCGACGATCTTGCCGGCTTCCGGGCGGTCGAGCAACTCGCGGGCACCGCCGACATCGGTGATGACAATGGGCGTGCCGCAGGCGAGCGATTCCACCCAGGCATTTGCGAGCCCTTCGGATTCGGACGGCAGCGCCATCACGTCGGCGGCGGCATAGAGACGCGGCAAGCGGTCATGCGGCACCGAGCCAAGAAAGCCGATGCGCCGTTCGACGCCCAGTTCCTGCGCGAGACTTTCGAGCATCCGGCGATATTGGCCCTGGCCGGCGAGCAGCAGGGTGGCGCTGGGCAATTGGGGCAGGGCGCGGACCAGAATATCCTGGCCCTTGCGCGGAATGAGCGCGCCGACGCAGAGGATGAGCGGGCCTTCGAAGCCGAGTGCGGCTTTGGCCTGATCGCGGTCGGCGATTTCGAAGCGGTCGAGATCGACGCCGGTATAATGCACCCGGATCTTGTCGGCATCGATGCCCATCCGGCCCATGGAGCGGCGCATCGCGGCCGATACGGCGAGCAGGCCGGCAGCGCCATCGGCCGCGCGCTTCACCATCTTCTTGGTGCCGCGTTGCGTGCCCCAATAATGGATATCGGCACCGCGCGCCTTGACCGAATAGGGGATGCCGAGCGCCTTCGACAGGCGCTGGGCCACTGGACCGTCGGGGAAGAAGAAGCTGGCGTCGATCACGTCGAATGGGGTCTGGGCGTGCAGCCGCCTGACCAGTGGGAGGATGGCGCGGGTCATGGTGAGCACATTTGTGCGGCCACCGAATTTCGGGATGATCGGGAAGGTCGGCCGATAGACGGTCAGATCCTTCCACCGTTCCTTGGGCGGCAGGGCGCGCAGCGGGGCATAGCGGCCGGCGCGTGATAGCGGCCAGGGCGGCATGCCGATCGGGGCGACGACGGTGACGCTGACGTCGGGGCGGCTCGCCAGTTCGCGCGCCTGTCGCTCCACGAAAACGCCGAAATTGGGCCGGCTCATGTCCGGGAAGAGCGTGGAAAGCGTGAGGACGTTGAGTGTCATGGGCCTTCCCTACTGCACGGCGGTTAAGCGAGGCTTAGGCATGGCGGCGGCGCTTGGCTATAGCCGTCGGACGAGTTGCACTGCCACTGCGCCCCAGGGCGGGTCGGTGAGCACCTGTTGCCGGGCGCCATGGCCGAGTGGCAGGATCTGGAGCCGGTCACCCTCGCGCCCGATGAGACGGCCGAACAGGTAGCGGCCGGCGGGGCGGGGGAAGAGGACGTCGCGGTTCAAGGCGCTGGCGAAATCGGCCGGGGCGATGCGGCGGCACCAGATGGCGTCGCCGCTGCGATAGTCGCCGATGCTGGCATTGACCTGGATGCCGATCATGCCGTCGGCGGGCACGGGCGGCGGGAAGGACAGGGCGCGGACGGGCGCGCGCGCGCCCTCCGGCCCGAGCAGCGCGGCCACCGGCACTTCGCTCTGGCCGGGCAGGGCGACCAGTTCGGCGCTGGTAACGCCGAGCGCGTCGGCGATGCGGTTGAGCCATTTGACCGAGACGGTGCGGGTGCCGGTTTCGAGCCGGCCGATCGTCTGGGCGGTGGTGGGCGGCACGCAGAGCAGGCCTACCTGTTCCAGCGTCAGGCCCTTGGCCTTGCGGACCTCGCGGATGCGGGTGATCATGGCAGTCCTCGGATTGATAACCTATTTGGTTTTCTCTTTCCTACAGATTATCCGTCATGGCAAGCCCCTGGCCTTTCCCATCCTGTCAGGAGATGCCGCCATGGCCGCCCATTTTGTCGACCAGATGATCGAAGACCCTGCCGGCACGATGCAGGCGGTGAAGCTGCATCTGGGGGAATCGCCGCTCGGCTGGCTGCATGCGCGGGGCCATGTGAGCGACCGGCAGCTTGCGGCGGGCGAGAGGCTGCGGCGCGACTGGGAGCAGGCGGGACTGGGCGCGCGGGTGACGATGCGCTGGGACGGGGCGCCGGCGGAACGGCGACGGGGCGGTGCGGCGGCGATGCCCGATCCGAGCGCCGCGCAGCTCTCGGCGCGCGAGCGGTTCGACGACGCGGTGCGGGCGGCGGGGCCGGGACTGGCCGATATATTATGGCGAGTGGTGTGCGCGGGCGAGGGGCTGGGACCGGCGGAGAAAGCGCTGGGCTGGCCCAGCCGCGCCGGCAAGCTGGTGCTGGGGCTGGCGCTCGACCGGGTGGCGGACTGGTATCGGGTGGGGTGAGGGGGGGGGGATGCTGCGCAAGCGGCGGTCCACATCGATGGGGCAGAAGCTCGCTGCGCTCGCTACCCACCCCAACCCCTCCCTGGAAGGGAGGGGGGCGGTATGTTTGCATTCAGGCCATGAACCCCGCGCCGAGGAGCAGGAGCAGCTTCACGTCCATGGCGAAGCCCTGTTCGCGCCAGGCGGCGATCTGGTCCGGCAGGGTGGCGAGGGGGATGCGGTGGACGCGGATATCCTCGCTGTCGACGCCGCCGCCCTCGCCGGTCTTTACCAGATCATGGGCGCGGAACAGGGTGAAGCTTTCCGAGACCATGCCGGGCGAGCTGAAAAATTCGCCGAGCGATTCGAGGCGACCGGGAAGATAGCCGGTCTCCTCCTCCAGTTCGCGGCTGGCGGCGAGGCTGGCGTCCTCGCCGGCGTCATGATCGCCGACCAAGCCGGCCGGCAGTTCGATGCAGCGCTTGCCGAGCGGCACGCGATACTGGTCGACCAGCAGGACATGGCGGCCGTCCGCATCCTCGTCGATCGCCAGGATGACGGCGGCGCGGATGCCGCGGGCGCGGCCGACATATTCCCATTTGCCGCGCTTCTTCGCGGTGATGAAGCGCCCGGTCCACATGATTTCCTCGGGCGCGTTCCAGTCATTGTCGCTCATAATTCGATCAGTCTGTCCGGCAGTTCGTTGATGTCGTCGGCGGCGCGGGGGAAGTGCGGCGCCAGGATCGCGCCGACCCGGCCGATGGCGAGCGCAAGGCCTTCACCCGGCCGGTCGTCGCGCACCGCATCGATCAGCAGCGCCATCGCCTCGCCCCAGGCTTCGGGCGCGACGCGATCGTTGATCGCCTTGTCGGCGACGATTTCGGCGCGATGCTCGTCGAGCGAGAGATAGATGAGCACGCCGGTGCGGCCGGCGGTGCGGGCCTCGGCGGCGGCGCGGAACAGCAATATGGCGCGGCGGCGGACCCGGCGCGCCTTGGTCGCGCGCGGGGTGAGCGCCATGCGGAGCGGCATGATCGCGAGCAGATAGCGCACCACGAGGAAGTCGAGGATGAGGTCGCCGAGCAATATGGTCAGCATCTTCCAGTCGGCGACCTGATGGTCCCAATCGCCCATCAGCCGGCCGGCCAGGTCGCGCAGATAGTCCGGGAAGACGGCGAAGAAGGCGAGGGCGACGAAGACGGTGCCGATCGCCCAGTGCAGGCCGACATCATGATAGGCGTCGGACCGGCGCGCGACGATCGGCACGATCTCGCCCGATGTCTGCTTTTCGGCCTCCATCACGGCGGCCGAGACAAGGTCATGATCGCGTTCGCTGAACTGTACCGGCTTCACCAGCTGCCTCCCGCACCGCCGCCGCCAAAGCTGCCGCCGCCGCCGGAAAAGCCGCCGCCATCGCTGCCGCCCCAGCCACCACCGCCGCTGCCCCAGCCGGAACCACCGCCGCCGCCCCAGCCGCTGTCGGACGGGCCCCAGATGATGACCGGGCCGGCGCCGCCCCTATAACGCCTTCCGCGACCGCCGCGGCTGGCGAACATGGAGATGGCGACGATGACGATCACGATGACCCAGAAGACCAGCATCACGGCGCCGCCGCCGCTGTCGCCCTTGCGCTCATCCGCCTCGGCCGCGGCAGCGCGTGCCTTCGCCTCCTCGGGCGGCAGGGTCAGCAGGGTGGCGAGTTCGTTGACGCCCGCATCGATGCCGCCGGGAAAGTCGCCCGCCTTGAAGCGCGGGATGATGGCGGTGCGATAGATGCGCGAGGCAAGCGCGTCGGTGACGATGCCCTCGACACCATAGCCGGTGGCGATCCACACCTTGCGCTCGTTCGGGGCGACCAGCAGGATCGTGCCGTCGTCCTTCTCCTTGCTGCCGATGCCCCAGCTGCGGCCGAGCTGATAGGCATAGTCGCCAATCTCATAGCCCTGGAGATCGGGGACGGTCGCGACCACCACTTGCCGGCCGCTCTGCTTGTCGAGCGCGGCGAGCTTGGCGGTCAGCGCCTGTTCCTGCTGCGGCGAGAGCAGGTTGGCGGCATCGACCACCTGGCCGGTCAGCTTGGGGAAAGTCTGTGCCTGCGCCGCCGGTATGAAGACCAGCAGCGCAAGGACCAGCAGTATGGAGCGAAGCATCTTCATGCCGCCACCTTCCGAGCGGGGCGATGCTCCAGCACGTCGATCATGGCGCCGGTTCCGGCCAGGATCGCGGATTGCGGATCGCCGGCCGTGAAATGCGGCATCATCATGTGGCGGATGATCTGGTCGCAGACCTCGTCCTTCATCACCGTCTCCAGGCCCTTGCCCACTTCGATGCGGACCTTGCGCTCGGTCGGCGCGACAAGAAGCAGCAGGCCGTCATTGCGTTCCTTACTGCCCAGCGCCCAACTGCGCGCAAGGCGGAGCGAATAATCGTTGATCGCCTCGCCGCCGAGAGTGGGTGTCGTGGCGATCACCATCTGCACGCCGGTCTGTCGTTCCAGTCGGGCGAGGCGGGCGGTCAGGGCCGTCGCGGTCGCGCTATCAAGCAAGCCTGCCTTATCCACCACGCGACCCGTCAGCTCCAAGGCCGGCTTGGGCGCATCGGCTGCAGCCCCGCTGCAGGCAGCAAGCAGGGGCAGCAGGACCAGCAGCAGGCGCCGCATCATCGCGATCGGCTCAATTGCCGAAGTCGACCTTGGGCGCTTCTTCCGCGCCCGGCGTGACCGCCTGGAACGGGGCCATCGGCTTGGCGCCATGGATCAGCTTGGCGCCGATCGCGTCGGGGAAGGTGCGGATGCGGGTATTATAGGCCTGCACCGCTTCATTATAGTCGCGGATCGAGACGGCGATGCGGTTTTCCGTGCCTTCCAGCTGCGACTGGAGTTGCAGGAAATTCTCGTTGGTCTTGAGGTCGGGATAGGCCTCGACCGAGGCGAGCAGGCGGCCAAGCCCCTGGCTGAGCTGCGCCTGTGCGGCCTGATATTGCGCGACCTTGGCCGGATCGGACAGGTCGGTGGCATTGATCTGGATCGAGGTCGCCTTGGCGCGCGCTTCCGTCACGGCGGTCAGGGTCGCCTGTTCCTGCTTGCCAGCCGCCTTGACCGTGGCGACGAGGTTGCCGGTCAGGTTGGCGCGGCGCTGATATTGCGCCTGGACGTCGGCCCATTTGGCCTTGGCATTTTCCTCGGCAGTGGGGACGCTGTTGATGCCGCAGGCGGACAGCGCGAGCGCGCCCATGACCGGCAGCAAAAGGCGGGAGAGGCGACGCGGGAAAAGCATGGAACATCCTCGGCTCTGTTTCGCTGACGGAAATAGGGCGTTGTCGGATGGCGCGCAACGGGCCATGCAGAGTTTATCGAAGGCAGGACAAGAGGTTCGTCATGGGGCTGATTTCGGAATTCAAGACTTTCATCAATCGCGGCAATGTCATGGACCTTGCGGTCGGTGTCATCATCGGTGGCGCTTTTGCCACCATCACCAAGTCGCTGACCGATGATCTGATCATGCCAGTGGTCGGCTATATTTTCGGTGGTGCGGATTTTTCGGGCTACTTCCTGCGCCTGGGCGACCTGCCCGAGGGGTTCAAGGGCAATCCCAACAGCTATGCCGACCTGAAGGCGGCGGGCGTCGCGATGTTCGGCTGGGGCCAGTTCCTGACCGTGCTGGTCAATTTCATCATCCTGGCCTTCATCATCTTCCTGCTGGTGAAGCTGGTGAACAAGGTTCTGACCAAGCCCGAGGAAGCGCCGGCACCGGCTGTCACGCCGGAAGATATCGTGCTGCTGCGCGAGATTCGCGACTCGCTGAAAAAATAAGCGATTGCGACGAAGCGAGGCCCTGACGGGAACCATTGGGGACGCGGCCGGTTGATCGGCGTCAGGGTTCGGGATGGCGACGATCATCCCGAACCTCGTGTCGAACATGTCAGCCCTGAGGGGGCGCAACAGGAGAAAACGCTGTGAAAAGCTTCGTCGCAATCCTTGGCCTTGCCAGCATGGTCTCGCTCGCCGCGTGCGATTCCAAGCAGGAAAACAAGGTCGAGAATGCCTACGAGAATCAGGCGGACGCTCTCGACAACCAGGCCGCGAACATGGAAGCGATGGCCGACAACCTGTCGGGTAACGCCGAAAATGCGGCCGAAAACGCGGCCGACGCGCTGGAGAACAAGGCCGACGCCACCCGCGAAGCGGGCGAAGCGGCCGCCGATGCGGTGGAGAAGAAGCAGCCCTGATCCGCTGCGGCACCGACTATCGGGCCAAAAGGGGGCGTCGCGCTTGCGGCGCCCTTTTTCTTTGCCTGTCCGCGCCTTTAACGGCCCCTTAACCACGGCCGGCCATGGTGCCCTCGCGCGCATCCAAAGGTCGTGGGAATGGACGAGTTACTTCAGGAATTCATATCCGAAACGCAGGAAACGCTGGAGGCTCTGGCGGGCGAGGTCGTCGCCTGGGAGGCCAATCCGGCCGACAGCCAGCGGCTGGACGCCATTTTCCGCTTCTTTCATACGGTCAAGGGGAGCTGCGGCTTCCTCAATCTGCCGCGCTTCGAGAAATTGAGCCATGCGGCCGAAGATGTGCTGTCGGAGATTCGCGCCGGCAATCGCAAGCCCGATCCCGCGACCGTCAGCGCGGTACTGGCGATCATGGACCGGATCGGCGAACTGGCCGAGGCGGTAGCACGCGGTGCGGCCCTGCCCAACGAGAATGACGAATATCTGATCGGCGCGCTGACGCAGGTGGAGGCGCCAGCGGCACCCGCCGAGGAAGCGGAACCTGAAGAGCCAGCGGCGCCGGTCGCGGCCGTGCGCCAGGGCCAGGCGCTGCGCACCATCCGCCTGCCGCTGTCGCTGATCGACCAGTTGATGAACGGGGTGTCGGACATGGTGCTGGCGCGCAACGAATTGTCGCGCAAGCTGCGCGACCGATCGGCCGACCCCGAACTGGACAGCGCGTTCGAGCGGCTGTCCACCTGTGTCGCGGACATGCGCGACGTGATTTCCAAGACCCGCATGCAGCGGGTCGAGCGCCTGTTCGCGGCGATGCCGCGCATGGTGCGCGACCTGAGCCGCGATCTCGACAAGCGCATCGACCTGACGCTGGAGGGTGGCGACGTCGAGATGGACCGCGAGATGGTGGAGATGGTCGTCGACCCGCTCACCCATATCGTGCGCAACAGCATCGACCATGGCATCGAGACACCCGAGCGGCGCCGCGCGGCGGGCAAGCCGGAGGCCGGTCGGCTGCGGCTGGAGGCGCGCCAGTCGGGCAATCAGATCGTGATCGAGATCGGCGACGATGGCGCCGGCATCAACACCGCGCGGCTGGTGGAAAAGGCGATCGCCTCCGGGCGGCTGACGGCCGATGCGGCGGCGCGGATGACCGAGCAGGACAAGCTGGACCTGATCTTTCAGCCGGGACTGACGACTGCCGCCAAGGTGACGGCGGTGTCGGGCCGTGGCGTCGGCATGGACGTGGTGCGCGCCAATATCGAACGCATCGGCGGCGTCATCGCGCTCGACAATCATCCGGGACAAGGGCTGCGCATCACGCTGCGCGTGCCGCTGACGCTGACCATCATTCCGGGCCTGATCGTGCGCGCCGGCGGGCTGCATTTCGCGATCCCGCGCGCGGCGGTGGTCGAGATACTGCATGACAATAACGAGATGATGCAAATTGCCGATGTCGGCGGCGCCAAGATCGCGACGATCCGGTCGCTCCGCCATTCGATGATCGACCTGGAAGATGTGCTGGGCATGGACAAGCCGCAGCAGGTCGGGCCGCGCGCGGTGATGGTGGTGCGATCGGCGACCGGCGTGCCCTTTGCCATGGGCGTGTCCGCCGTGGAGAATCATGAGGAACTGGTGATCCGTCCCGCATCGCCGCTGGTGATGGCGAGCGGCGTCTATGCCGGCATGACCTTGCCCGACAATGGCAAGCCGATGCTGCTGCTGGATGCGGCAGGCCTGGCCAATGCGGCGCGGTTGCCGAACCTGATCGACGATCGCGCCCATGGCGCGGTGGCGGACGCTGCAGCCGAGGAGGCTGGCGTCGAAATGGTGGCGGCGCTGCGTTTCGAGGAATTGTCGGGCGAACGGCGCCTGCTGCGCCTGTCGCTGATCGAGCGGGTCGAGGATATCGATGCCGGGCTGTTCGGCCGGTCGGGCGGTCAGGCGTTCGTCCGGCTGGACGAGCGGCTGGTGCCGGTGGTGAATGGCCGCCATGCCTTTGCCGAGGACAAGGTCTGCGCGCTGCGCCTGCGCGATGGCAGCCTGGAAGCGTGCTACCCGGTCGCGGCGGTGCTGGACATCGTCCAGATGCCGCTGGTGCCGGACATGGTGGCGATGCACGGCATGCTGAGCGGTGTCGCGGTGGTCGATGGCGAGCATCTGGAGGTCATCAACCCCTTCGCCCTGTTCGCCGCGCTGCCGCAGGAACCGATCGCGCCGCAGAGCCGGGGCCGTTGCCTGCTGGCCGATGCGGAGGATGGCTGGACCCGCGAGATATTGGCGCCGTTGCTGCGCCAGGCGGGGCATGAAGTGGTGCTAGGCCTGCCGGGCGACGCCGTCGATGCGCAGGATATCGTGCTCTATTCGGCGGGTGATGTCGGCCAGGTGGCCGAGATCATGGGCTGTCGGGTGGTGCATCTGCGCGCCACGCCGCGGGGCACCGGGCCAATGGATGCCAGCATCTACCGCTATGACCAGGATGCGCTGATGGCGGCGCTGTCCGGCACGCGCGGATAAGAGGAAGAGCGATGGAGCAACTCTATCTGTTGGCGACGCTGGCGGGCGCCCGCATCGCGGTCGATGCCAGTGAGGTCGAGGCGGTTGTCAAACTGATCGATGTATCCCCGGTGCCGGGCATGGGCGCGCATGTGGCGGGCCTGTCCGCGCTGCGCAGCCGGGTGCTGACCATCATCGACGTCGCCGCGCTGATTCACGGTCATGCCACGCCGGCCGACCAGCGCGACCTGGCCGTCATCGCCAATATCAGCGGCCATAGCTATGGCCTGATGGTCGATGGCGTGTCGGATATCTGCCGCGTGCCCGAAGGGGAACTGCCGCTGCGGGGGCAACTCGATTCGGCCTGGATGCCCTTTGCGCGCGGCGTCGTGGAACATGAGGGCATCCCCCATCTGCTCGTTTCGCTGGCCGGTTTCATCGAGGCCGGCGCGCAGGCGCAGGCGGCCTGATCGCTTGGCCGCGTCGTTTACCATTTCCTCGCCTTTGGCGTTTACGCCTCTCCTCCCGGCACGTAAAAATCAAAGGGACGCTTCATGAAGAACTGCCTGGTCGTCGATGATTCCAAGGTCATCCGCAAAGTGGCACGCCACATATTGGAATCGCTGGACCTGACCGTGACCGAAGCGGTGGACGGGCAGGATGCCCTGACCCAGTGCGAGGCTAGCCTGCCCGACGTGGTGCTGCTGGACTGGAACATGCCGGTGATGAGCGGGATGGAATTCCTGCAGGCGCTGTCGGCCACCAAGATGGAGGCCCGGCCCAAGATCATCTTCTGCACCACGGAAAATGGCATCGGCCATATCAAGGCGGCAGTCGAGGCCGGCGCCGACGAATATGTGATGAAGCCGTTCGACCGTGAGACGTTGGAGAGCAAGCTGGCGATCGTCGGGGTCATCTAGGCCCGATCCCTCCTTGCGAGGATATCGCCTTCTTTCCCAGCCTCTTCGTTCTGAAAGCCCGTCAATGACCGCCTTCGTGCCGACCATGGTCAGCCTCAGCCGCAACACCGCTGCCGCGGTGCGCACGCTGGTGGTGGACGATTCGGTGGTGGTGCGCACGGTGATCGAGCGCATCCTGAACGCCGATCCGGCCTTTAGCGTGGTCCACAAGACCAACAGCGCGGAAAATGCGCTGCGCTATCTGGCCGAGCATAGCGTCGACCTGGTGCTGCTCGACATCGAGCTGCCGGGGCAGAGCGGCCTTGCGGCATTGCCCGCGATCCTGCGGTCCAATCCGCAGGGCAAGGTGGCGATCCTGTCCGGGCGTTGCGAAGAGGGAAGCTCTGCAGCGATCGAGGCGCTGGCGTTGGGCGCGAGCGACATTCTTTCGAAACCGGGCAGCGGCAGCTTTGGCGAACAGTTTCCTCAGGCATTGATTGATCGGCTCGGCCGGTTGTTTGGCGGCGATGCGCCGGTGCCCATGCCCCAGCGTCCGGCCCCTTCATTGTCGGTCGATCGAGGCATCGAACCGCTGGCATGTCTGGGTATCGGTGCCTCCACCGGCGGCATCCATGCGCTCAGCCAGTTGTTCAGCGGCCTGACCGCCCCGCTGGGCGTGCCGATCCTGCTGACCCAGCATCTGCCGGTCAGCTTCACCGTCTATTTTGCGCAGCAACTGGCACGCATGACCAGCCTGCGGGTCAAGGTGGCGGAGGCCGGCGACCAGCTGGCGCCCGACACCGTCTATGTCGCGCCGGGCGACGCCAATCTGCTGCTGCGACGCGGGCTGCATGGCCGGGTGAGCGTGGTGCTGGACCCGGAGCGGACGCCGTCGGGCAATCTGCCGGGCGTGGACCCGATGTTCGCCGCCATGGCCGATGTCTATGGCGCGGGCGCGGCGGGGATCGTGCTGACCGGCATGGGACGCGACGGTACGGCGGGCGCACGGGATATCGTGGCGGCGGGCGGCTGGATCGTCGCCCAGGATGAAGCAAGCAGCGTGGTGTGGGGAATGCCGGGATCGGTCGCGGGGGCGGGGCTGACCTGTGCCCTGATGGAACCCCATGCGATCATGGATTTTGTCGCACGACGCGGAAAGATGAACGACTGATGGCCTTGCCCCCTTCCAGAATGGGATCGGGCGCTGCCCGGATTTTGACAGGTCTGCTGGAAGCGCGGACCGGCCAGGTTCTGTCCGAGGGGCGGGCCTGGCGCATGGAGACGGCGCTCAAGCCCGTGCTGCGCGACCATGGCTTGCAGGATATCGACGAACTGGCGGGCAAGCTGCTTCGCAGCCGGAACTCACGCCTGGACGAGGATGTGGTGAACGCGCTGCTGAACAACGAAAGCAGCTTCTTTCGCGACCTGCAGATTTTCGACCTCATCCACCGGCAGATATTGCCGCGCATCCAGGAGGAGCGGGGCGACCGCGTGCTGCGGATCTGGAGCGCGGGCTGTTCGACCGGGCAGGAAGCCTATTCGCTGGCGATCCGTTTCTGCAACGAGGCGGCGCGCTGGGCGGGCTGGCGGATCGAGATATTGGCGACCGATATTTCCAGCGCGGCGATCGACCAGGCGCGCAGCGGCGTCTTTTCGCAGATGGACGTGCAGCGTGGCCTGCCGATCGGCGACCTGATCAAATGGTTCGAGCCCGCCGGCGACGACTGGCGCTCGAACCCGGAGCTGCGGCGGATGATCGATTTCCGCCAGGATAATCTGTTTGCCGCGCGCGTGCCGACCGGCGCCTATGACCTGCTGCTGTGCCGCAATGTGCTGCTCTATTTCTCGCCCGAACGGCGGCAGAGCGTGTTCGACCTGCTGGCCCGGCACAGCCATGACCGGTCGGTGCTACTTCTGGGCGCGGGCGAGACGGTGATCGGCCAGAGCGAGGAATTCGTGCCGCATCCCGAATTTCGCGGCAGCTATGCGCGGCGGGGGCCATCGGCCGATGCCGGCAATTCGGCCCGGCGCGCGGGCTAATCGTCCGCCGATCATTTACCACGCTTGATTGCCGCGTCGGTCTCGGCCATGATTCCCCTGTGGCTGCATGACGCGGCGCGACGCAGGGCGGAACAGGGCGTGAGACTGGACTTTTCGTGGTGACAGGCCCTTTGCGATGACCGACATCCCCATGATCGAGACGCCGTCGCCCAATTATGACGAGCGCAGCCTGCCGATCACCATGCTGGTGCTCCATTATACCGGCATGCCGGATGCGGCGAGCGCCATCAACTGGCTGGCCAACGCCGAATCCAAGGTGTCGGCCCATTATGTCGTGACCGAGGATGGCCAGATCATCCGCATGGTGGCCGAGGACAAACGCGCCTGGCATGCGGGCCGGTCGCACTGGCGCGGCATCGACGATGTGAACAGCGCCAGCATCGGCATCGAGATCGTCAACCCTGGCCATGAATGGGGCTATCGTCCTTTCCCCGAGGCGCAGATGGGATCGCTGATCCCGCTGGTCCATGACATCGTCCAGCGGCACCGGATCACGCGCGGCAATATTGTCGGGCACAGCGACATCGCGCCCGCGCGCAAGCAGGATCCGGGCGAGCTTTTCCCCTGGGCGCAACTGGCGCGGTTGCGGCTGGCGCTGCCCCGACCGACCAAGAATCTGATGGACCCGCATTGGACCGATAGCGGCTTCATGCTGGCGCTCGAACGCTTCGGCTATGACATCGCCGAGCCGGAGCCGGCGGTCGTCGCCTTCCAGCGGCGCTTCCGCCCCGAACTGATCGACGGCGTCATCGATGGCGAATGCCGGGCGATTTTGCTCGCCCTGCTGCTGCCCAAGCCGACAGGGGATGACTGACCCGATTTTTGCGCCTATAGGCGCCTGTGCCAGAGGGCCGGGCGGCCGCGGCGTGGCGGGTAACTTCCACGGCGAGGAAAGTCCGGGCTCCACGAAATGACGGTGCCGGCTAACGGCCGGCTGGAGTGATCCAAGGGACAGTGCAACAGAAAGCAGGTCACTAAGGCTTCGGCCCAGTGAAATTGAAAGGGTGCGGTAAGAGCGCACCGCGTCTGCGGCAACGCAAGACGGCACGGTAAACCCCACCGGGAGCAAGACCGAATAGGGGCGGCGCGCAGCTTGACTGCTAGGTCTGTTTCGACTGAGACCGCCCGGGTTGGTTGCTTGAGGGACGGAGCAATCCGTCCCCTAGAGGAATGGTCGCCTATCCCCCTTTGGGGGTGGACAGAACCCGGCTTACAGGCCCTCTGGCATTTCCCCTGTTGCGAGGTTATCGCAATAATCGGTCCGCGGTCTTGGGGGGATTCGGTTTGCGTAACAGATATTTGGCCTTGCTGATGGCGATGGCCGCCATGCCCGCTATCGGGCATGCGATGCAGCAGGCGGCGCCGGCAGCGCCCGCGCCCGCAACTGGCACGATCCAGCAATTGTTCGAGCAATCGACGCAAGCCACCGAGGCGGCGGACTATCCCCGCGCGCTCGAAACCCTGACCACGCTGGAGGGACGGGTGGTGCGCAATCCACGCAGCCTGGCAATCGTGCGCGTGCGCAAGGCGATGGTGCTGGTGGAGCTATCGCGCTGGGCAGAGGCGCGCGATTTGCTGAACCAGGCGGCGCCGGCCCTGCCCAGGGATGATGCCAGCCTGTCGACCGACCGCTATCGTGCCGCCTATACACTGGGCCGCGTGTCGATGGGCGACCTCGACTATGTCGGTGCGCTGGCCCATTTCGGCGCGGCGCTGGCCGAAGCGGAGGGGCCGGCGGCGCGCATCCAGGGGCTGCTGGGGCAGGCGCAGGCCGGCACGTTCGTCGATCCGGCCGAAGCGCTGAAGGCCGCCGAAGCAGCCAATGCCATCGCGGTCGCGGACCCCAAGATGTTCGACAAGGCGTCGCTGGCGCATATCGACCTGATCCGGGGGCGGGCGCTGCTCAATCTGGGCCAGTTCGATCCTGCGGAAAAACTGTTCGCGCGGGCGGTGAAGCAGCAGGGCGGGTTGACCACCAGGGTCGATTTCGATGATCTGGTGACCCGGTCGGATGCGTCGATCGCCGCCATGCTGGCCGGCCATCGCGACACGGCGCGCAATTATCTGGTCTATACCGGTGCCGGGCGCATGCCGCAGCAGGACTTTACCCAGGGCGCGGATATGGCGCTGCCGCGCTGTGGCGAGGATGGCATCCAGCCGGACGATTATGCCGTGGTCGAATTCGGCATCAGCGACAGCGGCGCCGTTTCCTATGCGCGTCCGGTCTATGGCTCGCGCCCCGGCCCTTCGGCGCTGGCGTTCGCGCGGGCGGTGCGGGACTGGTCGTGGCGGCCCGATGACGTAAAGAAGATCCCCGCGCTGTTCCGGTTCGTGACGCGGCTGGAACTGCGTTGTTCGACTGCGGAAGGCGGCCCGTCGATGCTGGCGGGGCCGACCAAGGCGCTGGCCGACTGGCTGGAGGCCAAGCGCGTTCCCGGACCGGTGCTGGACAATGTGCCGATGGCCCGGCAGCGCGCCCTGCTGTTGCAGCAGGCGCAGCTGATCCGCAGCCAGAAGGGCGATGCGGCGGTGGAACTGGTGCCGGTGTTGATCCCGCTGCTCGCCGGATCGATGGCCGCGCGCGAGGATGTCGAGAGCTATGGCCCGCTGCTGCGCCAGGTGGTGCGGACGGCGGATGCCCCGCCGCTGGCGCAATTGCTGGTCGACCGCCTGGTTCATGATGCCGCCGAGCATGTGGATATCCGTATCCGGGCCGATTCTCCCTATGCGTTGCGCGCCGCCGATTATCAGGCCGAAGCCGATTCACGGGCGACCTTCGCGATCCTGGCCTATGACGATCTGAGGCCCCGAGAAAAGGCCGGGTCGCAGGCGCTGCTCAACGCGGTGATCGACGATGGCGCCTTGCCGGCCAATGATCCGCTGCGCGTGGCAGCGCTGGTGCGGCGGGCGAGCCTGCAGGCGACCGGCGGCAATCTGGAAGCCGCGCGGGCCGATTATGCCGCGACCGGATTGTCGGCGCAGCAATGTTCGATCGTCGATGCCAAGCCCAGCCTGCGCAGTGCGCCGGTGTCCTCCGCCGATTATCCCACGGACATGGTGTCCGTCGGGGTCGAGGGATGGACGCGGGTCCAGTTCGACATTGCGGCGGACGGCACGACCCGCAACCAGCGGGCCGTCATCACCTATCCGCCGATGATCTTTGGCACCAACGGCACGAAGATCGTGACGCGCGCGAAATATGAGCAAAGCTATCGCCCCGATGGTGGCCTTGGCTGCGGCGGCAACATGCAGGGTGTGACTTTCCGCCGTTAATCCCGGCGCGGGGCTGGCTTTCCGGGCGCGGCTTCCCTAATTTGGCCCGATGGCAAGACAGAGCCGATCCAATGACTGGGGTTTTCCTCGCTGGCGTGCCTATGGCGCGACGCGGGAAGCGCAGCGCGTGCGCATCTGCGACCGTTTCGGCTGTGACCAGCCGGGTAACTGCCCCGCGCCCAAATCGCCCAACAGCCCGGACCGCTGGTATTTCTGCAGCGAGCATGCGGCCGAATATAACCGCAACTGGGACTATTTTCAGGGGCTGGACGAGGAAGAGCGGGCCGAGCGGGAGCGCACCGAGCGGCGCGATGCCGGCGGCTATCAGTCGAGCGCCCATCATAGCTGGGGCGGTCCCGGCGACGGCAGCCGGTCGCGCGACGAGATGCACGCGCTGCAGGCGCTGGGGCTGGAGGATGACGCCGATTTCGAGGCGGTGCGCAAGAGCTGGCGGAGCCTGGCCAAGGAATATCATCCCGACGTGAAGCCGGGCGATGCCGAGGCGGCGGTGCAGTTCCAGACGATCCAGGCCGCCTATGAGGTGCTGCGCGCGGCCGAGGAACGGCGCACCTGGAAGCCGCGGGGCGCCAGCGATTGAAGGATCATGTCCGGTCCAACTGGCATAATGCCGTGCTGGTCTGCCGCAAATGCTCGAAGAAGCTGGACGGCGGCTTCGGCAAGGATGGCGAGGAGCGGCTGGCCAAGGCGCTACGGCGGCATTTGTCGCTGAAGAAGGGGCGCAAGGCGGCGGCCGGCATCATCGAGGTGAATTGCCTGGGTATCTGTCCCAGGGGCGCGATCACAGTGGTCAATGGCGCCGCGAGCCGCGACTGGATGCTGGTGCGGCCGGGGACGGATCTGGATGAACTGGCGGTGGCGCTGGACCTGACAGCATCGGCGGATGCCCGCGATCCGGACTGACTTACGCAAAATGCGTAAATTCTGGGTGAGTGTTAAGCCTATCCTTACCAACATTGCCTAGGTCGGGCGCCATGCGGATATGGCTTCCTTCCTCGCGCGGAGTGGTGTTGCTGGCTCAGCTTGCAATCATCCTCCTTGGCCTCGCCCTGCTCTACGGCAATCCGCCGGCACAGGGGCGTATCCTGTTGATCCCGATGACGGCCGGCGCACGCGCGCATCTGGTGCCCGATGCGGTGGCTCATGGCGCCCGGCTGGTGGCGAGCGGACGCCTGCCCGGATCGATGGTGGTGGAGGGGCAGCGCGACGCGCTGCTACCCTTGTTGCGGGGCGGCATATTGCCGCTGCGGGCCTTTGCCGCGGCCTGTGGCGAACCAGTAGAGGGGATCGCCTGATGGCACTCAAAAGCCTCGACAGCCTGCGCTTGCATGGCCTGCGCATCCTGCTGCTGTGCAGCCTGATCTGGACCGTGGTCATTGGTATTGGCGGCATGATGATCGGCAATGAGCGGGCGGCGCCCGCGCTGCTGCTGTCGGCGCTGGCCAACATCTTGCCGACCTGGATGGTGATGCGGCGTCGCAACGACCTGGAGGTGCGGCTGGCGATGGGGACGCTGGCGGCGGTGCAGCCGGCGATCACCCTGTTCCTGCTGAGCGGCCATGTCTGGCAGATGGACGCGCACATGTATTTCTTCGTGGCGCTCGCCTCGCTGGCGGTACTCTACGACTGGCGGCCGATCCTGCTGGCGTCGGTGCTGATCGCGCTGCATCATCTGGTGCTGACCTATGTCGCGCCCAATTGGGTATTTTCGGGCCAGGCGGAGCTTGGCCGGGTCATCGTCCATGGCTTTGCCGTGATATTGCAGGGCACGATCCTGGGCTATCTCAGCATCAAATTGCATGCGCTGCTGCTGGCGCAGGACGCGCATGTGGCGGATACAGCGCGGCTGGCGCGGGAAGCGCAGGCGGGGCGCAATGCGGCGGAATCGGCGATGGATGCCCAGCGCCAGTCCGACGCGCGCGAGGCGCAGTTGCGGGTCGACCGGGATGCCGAAAAGACACGGATGGCGCAGGACCGGCGCAGCGAGACGCTGGCGCTGGTCGGCGCGTTCCGCCAGTCGGTGGCAGGCGTGGTGAGCGCTGTCAGCGCGGCGACGGGCGAACTCAAGGAATCGGCCGGGCTGCTGCATGATCTGGCGCGCCGGGCGAGCATGGGCACGGGCGAGACGATGACGGCGGCGGGGCAATCCTCGGCCAGCGCGGCGATGCTGGCGCAGCGGATCGAGCAATTGTCGGAATCGATCAGCGCGATCGCAGCAGCGGCCAGCCAGCAGGCGAGCCTGGGCGGGGCGGCGCAGCGTGTGTCGGTGGCGGGGCATGAAGCGATGCAGGCGATGGAAGGGCGCACCGCCTCGATCACCAGCTTTGCCGATTCGATCACCGAGATCGCATCGCGCACCAATTTGCTGGCGCTCAATGCCACGATCGAGGCGGCACGGGCGGGCGAGGTCGGGCGCGGCTTTGCCGTGGTGGCCGGCGAGGTGAAACAGCTGGCCAGCCAGACGGCGAGTGCGACGGGGGAAATCCAGTCGCTGGCCTGGTCTGCGCGGCAGGGTGCCGGCGTGGCGCAGGAAGCCTTGTCGGACGTGGCGGGCAGTGTCGAGGAACTGGCGCAGGCGGCGCAGGCGATCCAGCGCGCGGTGGCGGACCAGCGCGATGCGACGGCGGCGATCGGCCAGTCGGCGCGCGATACCGCCCGCGATGCCGATCATATGGCGCAGCGCATGGCGACCGTCGCCGATGTCGCGCGCAATACCGAGAATCTGTCGGATCGGGTGTCGATCGCGGCGGCCGGCCTGTCGCGCACGGCGCAGGAGTTGCAGCGCGCGACCGATTTGTTCGTGGCGCAGCTGGAAGCGGCCTGATCGCCGTTCAGCCGGCGCGGGCTATCTTGCTTGTCGTTTGGTCGTCGACGGAGCGCGCCAGCGGATAGAGGATGCGTTCTTCCCGATCGATCCTCCGGCCGAGGGTATCCAATATCCGGCCGCTGTCGGCGCAGAAGCCGCGCCAGTCGCGGGTGATCCGCTCGTCGGTCCAGGCCGCCATGTAGCGGGCGAAACTCTCGGCCAGGGCGCCGATTTCGGCCTGGATGCGCGCGGCGGTGGCGCGGACGCGATCGTCGCCCTGGCGCTGGAGCGCGGGGTAGAGGATGCGATCCTCCAGCGCGAGATGGGCCATCAGCTTGCGCGCCAGTTGCCAGCGCAGCGCGCTCACCGCCTGGGGCTGGTCGGAATCGGCGATCGCCTGGCGCAGTTGCGCGGCGATCAGGGCGATCTCCTCATGCTGCGTGCCCAACTCGTCCATGTTCATCGCGATCGTCCTCCCTGCCCCGTGCGATCATGCGTCGGCCGGCGTTAAGAGGGGATTGGAGCGCCGGGCGGGCAAAGCGCGCAAAGCCTGTAAAAAGAAAGACCGCCCGGCGCCTGCGCACCGGACGGTCTTTCTGTCATCGATCCTGTGGATCAGGCCCTGACCGGGCCTGCCGCAATCAGGCCGACTGGTCGGCGCGGCTGGCGCCCTGGCCGTCGAGATTGAGGGCAGCGAAGTCCCAGTTGATCGCTTCCTTCAGCAGCTTTTCGGCATAGGCCGGGCGCAGGTTGCGATAGTCGATATAGTAAGCATGTTCCCACACATCGAGGATCAGCAGCGGTGCGTGGCCTTCATGTGCGACCGGGGTGTCGGCGTCATGATAGCTGGTCACTTCCAGCTTGCCGTCCTTCAGGATCAGCGCGGCCCAGCCGCTGGCGAAGTGGCCGACGGCCTCTGCCTTGAGCTTCTCGATCAGCGAGTCGACCGAACCGAAGGCCTCCTCGATCTTGGCGAGCAGTTCGCCGGTCGGGGCGGTCTTCACCGGCGACAGCGAGTTCCAGTAGAAGGTATGGTTCCAGATCTGGCCGACCTGGTTGAACAGGCCGCCCTTCGACGACTTGATCAGTTCGACCAGCGATTTGCCCTGCAGGCTCTCGTCGGCGGCGACCAGTTCATTGGCCTTCACGACATAGGCATTGTGATGCTTGCCGTGGTGGAAGTCGAAGGTTTCGACCGACAGGATGTCGCCAAAGGCGTCCTTGGCATAGGGAAGGTCGGGCAGAACAAAAGCCATGGCGGAACTCCTCGGGTTCGTTATGGGGCGGCCGGGCAATGGCTGGCGCGGCCGGTTGATTCTATGGTCCGGGCGGGGCGTTGACGCCTCCGACGCTTCCCATATGCGCACCCAACGCCCAAGAAAACCAATATGTGCCTATTGCGAAACGATCGCAGAAACAGGCGGTTGGCGGGGCTTTCGGGCGGTGACGGCCGGGGCAGGGGCGGGGCGGCTTGCTTGACAGGCGGGACGGGGCCGAACATGATCCCGGCCATGCCGTTCAAGGTCATCTTTGCACGCTTCCGCCATCATGGGGGACAGCTTCTCGCGGGCCATCCGCCCCGGACCTGACAGGCGCGCTGCCGGCAGGTCCGGGGCACCCTTCTTGACGCTTTGCGTCCGAGCATCGGGCGCGCACCCCTATCAGGAAGTTTTCCCATGACCCTGCAACAGAAGTGGGCGGCCGTGCCGCCGATCCATATTGTCGAATCCGAAGCCGACATGATTTCCGATCTGGCCTGGGCGGCGCGCGACCGCTTCCCCGATGTCAGCCAGCTGTTGCTGGAGGAGGTCGGCCGGGCGCAATTGTGCAGCCGGGCGGCGCTGCCTGCCGATGTCGCGGCGATGGGATCGACCATTCTCTATCGCGATGGTGCGCGCGGAGCACCGCGCCGGGTGGAGCTGGTCTATCCCAGCCATGCCGATGTGGCGCTGGGCCGGATATCGATCCTGACGCCGGTCGGCGCCGCGCTGATCGGGATGCGGGCGGGCAACGCGATATTGTGGCCGGACCGCGACGGCCATCTGCGCGACATCATGGTGGATGCGGTGGTCCAGGTGTGAAGCTAGTCCAGCTTCACATCCGTCATCCTGACGGAAGTCAGGATCCATTCGGCGCTACGCCCGAGAGCGAGCGCAGAATGGATCCCGGATCAAGTCCGGGATGACGGCAGTTTTTAGGGGTCAGCCCTGCGGCGGGGTGGTTTCGCCCACCTCGTCGCTGTCGAGGCCGTCGTCCAGGGTCAGGCCGTGGCGCAGCAGCATCGGAATGTTGGCGCCAGCGAAGACGACCGAGACGATGGTGACGCCCCAGACCTTGACCGCAAGCCAGGTGTCGAAGCTCATAGACCGGCGCATGAGTTCATTGGCGACCGCCATGGCGACGAAGAACAGCGCCCAGTTACGCGACAGCTTGCGCCAGCCTTCCTCGCTCAATCCGTCATAGGCGGCCTGGAGCAGATATTTGAGCAACGGCTTGCCGCGCAGCAGCCCGGCGAACAGCATCAGCGCGAAAAAGGCGTAAATGATGGTCGGCTTCAGCTGGATGAAGCGCTGGTCGTGGAAATAGATGGTGAGGCCGCCGAAGAAGAGGATCAGCAGCGCCGAGAGCCACAGCATCGGCGAGACCCGGCCGAGCTTCACCTTGGAGATGATGACGGCGATGATGATCGCAGCCATGAAGGCGGCGGTGCCGAAGCTCATGGCGGTGATCGGATTGCCCGCACCCCAGAACCAGCCCCCGCCCTTGTAGCTCAGGAAAAAGACCAGCAGCGGCCCGAAATCGAGCGCGAGGCTGAGGCTGCCGCCATGGGCGGGCTTTGCGGCGGGTTTGGAAGGCTTGGTGTCAGCCATAAATCTACTCCGTCATGCCAGCGAAGGCTGGCATCTCACTTTCTCAATGAGATCAGGCAGGAAGAGAGACCCCAGCGTTGGCTGACGCCGCCCTTCGGGTCGCTGGGGTGACGAAAAAGGGGGCGTCAGCGGGCATAGGCCGTCCCCGCGATCGCGCGTGCCATGTCGCCGGCATCGAAGGGGCGCAGATCCTCGATCTTTTCGCCGACGCCGATGGCGTGGATCGGCAGGCGGAATTTCTCCGCCGCCGCGACCAGCACCCCGCCCCGCGCGGTGCCGTCGAGCTTGGTCATGACCAGGCCCGTAACCTGTGCGGTTTCCTTGAAGACTTCGATCTGGTTCAACGCATTCTGTCCCGTGGTGGCATCGAGGACCAGGACAACGTCGTGCGGGGCGGCCGGGTTCAATCGGCCGAGCACGCGGCGCACCTTGGCCAGCTCGTCCATCAGTTCGGTCTTGTTCTGCAGGCGGCCGGCGGTGTCGACGATCAGTACGTCGATCCCGGTGGCCGTCGCCTGCTTGACCGCGTCGAACACGATGCCCGCCGCGTCGCCGCCTTCCTTGCCGGCGACGATGGGAATGCCCAGACGATCGGCCCAGACCTTCAATTGGCCGATGGCGGCCGCGCGGAAGGTGTCGCCCGCCGCCAGCATCACGCCATAATCCTGTTCCAGGAAATTATTGGCGAGCTTGGCGATGGTGGTGGTCTTGCCCGAACCGTTGACGCCGATCACCAGGATCACCTGCGGGCGCGGAAAGGCCTCGATCTCCAGCGGGCGGGCGACCGGGGCCAGCACCTTCTCGATCTCCTCCGCGATGATCTCGCGCAGATATTCCTCGGTCAGTTCCTTGTTGTAGCGTCCTTCGGCGAGGCGATCGCGAACCCGGCCGGCCATGGCCGGGCCGAGATCGGACATGATCAGGGCTTCCTCGATTTCGTCGAGGGTCTGGTCGTCGAGCGCGGCCTTGGTGAAAAGGCCGGTCAGATTCTCGCCGAGCTTGTCGGATGTGCGCTTGAGGCCGCCGAAGAGGCGGTCGCGCCAGCTGGTGCCGGTGTCAGTCATTATTGCGCCTCTTGCGCGATCAGCGCGCCATTCTCAAGGCCGCTGATGCGGGCCGCGACGATCGTGGAGGGGGGCTGGGGCGTGGTGAAGCGCACCGGCGCGAAATTTTCGGCATGGCCCGACAGGCCATTGCGTTCGACCAGCACCGACTGGCGGGTGCCGACCAGGCGGGCGAGCCAGGCGTCGCGCTGGGCCGCGCAGGCGTCGCGCAGCAGCGCGGCGCGCGCCTTGATGGTGGCGCGATCCAACTGGGGCATGCGCGCGGCCGGCGTGCCGGTGCGCGGCGAATAGGGGAAGATATGGCCATGGACGATGTCGCAATCGGCGATCAGCGCCAGGCTGTTGGCGAACATGGCGTCGTCCTCGGTCGGGAAGCCGGCAATGATGTCGGCACCGATGCTGATGTCCGGGCGGGCGGCCTTCACCCGCTCGACGATGCGCACGGCATCGGCGCGGGCATGGCGGCGCTTCATACGCTTCAAGATCATGTCGTCGCCCGCCTGCAGCGAGAGGTGCAGATGCGGCATCATCCGCGGCTCATGGGCGATGAGGTCGAACAGCCGCTCGTCAATCTCGACACTGTCGATCGAGGAGAGGCGCAGCCGGGGCAGGTCCGGCACATGGCGAAGCAGCCGTTCGACCAGCTGGCCGAGCGACGGGCTGCCCGGCAGGTCGGGGCCATAGCTGGTAACGTCGACGCCGGTCAGCACGATCTCGCTATAGCCCGCATCGACCAGTTGCTTCGCCTTGTCGATCACCGCGCCGGCGGGGACGGAGCGGCTGTTCCCCCGGCCATAGGGGATGATGCAGAAGGTGCAGCGATGGTCGCAGCCATTCTGCACCTCCAGAAAGGCGCGGGCATGTTCGGCAAAGGCGCTGGCCATGTGCGGCGCGGTGTCGCGCACGGCCATGATGTCGGAGACGTTGACCTTATCCGCGACCGGAGCGAAGGCGGCGGCCTCCAGCTTCTCGCGGTTGCCGATCACGCCGTCCACTTCCGCCATGGCGGCGAAGGTCTGGGGTTCGGTCTGGGCGGCGCAGCCGGTGACGAGGATGCGGGCGTCGGGGCGGTCTCGCCGGGCGCGGCGGATCGCCTGCCGGGTCTGGCGCACGGCCTCGGCCGTCACGGCGCAGCTGTTGACGACGATCAGGTCGTCCTGTGCGCCGGCCATCTCCCGGATCGCCTCGCTCTCTGCGATGTTGAGCCGGCAGCCCAGGGTGATGATGTCGGGACCGGCCACGGTCAGAAGCGGTCCCAGTCCGCCTCGCCGTCGAACACATGGGTGGCGGGGCCGGTCATGCGGATCGTGCCGCCCGGCGCCCAGTCGATTTCCAGATCGCCGCCCGGCAGGCTGACCGTCACCGGGCCGGCCATCAGCTTGCGGCGGATCGCCGCGACGGCGGTGGCGCAGGCGCCAGTGCCGCAGGCGCGGGTGAGGCCCGCGCCGCGTTCCCAGACGATCAGGCGCAGATGCTGCGGGCCGACAACCTGCGCGAAATTGACGTTCACGCGGGCGGGGAAGAGCGGGTCATGCTCGATGAGCGGGCCGAGGCGCTCGAAATCGACCGCGTCCAGATCCTCGACGAAGAAGATCACATGCGGATTGCCGACATTGACGGCGGCCGGCGCGGGCAGGTCTTCCCAACTGGCCGACATCGCCAGCGTGTCCATCGGATAGGCGAGCGGGATCGCGTCCCAGTCGAAGCGGGGCGCGCCCATGTCGACGCTGGCGCCGCCATCCACGCCCTTGGCGTCGAGCAGCCCGGCTTTGGTGCGGATCAGCACGTCCTTGCCGACGAACAGCGGCACGCAGCGCGTGGCATTGCCGCAGGCTTCCACCTCCGAACCGTCGGAATTGAAGATCAGCATCGATACGTCGGCCTGATCGCCGGCTTGCGGGGAGCCGATGACGATCAACTGGTCGCAGCCGATGCCGGCATGGCGATCGGCAATGGCGCGGGCGCGCGCCTCCGTCATCGCGACCGGCGCGCTCCGCGCGTCGATCACGACGAAATCATTGCCCAGACCGTGCATCTTGGAAAAGCGGCTCATCATGGCGCCGCATTTAGTGTGGGACGGGGCAAAAGACCAGCGGTCAGGCGTTCTGGCCGCCGATGATGGCTGCATAATCCTGCGGATCGACATTGGCGCCGGAGATGACAAGGGCGGTGGCGCCGTCGGTGGGCGGGGCGAGGCCGGCGAGCATGGCGGCGAGCGCCACCGCGCCGCCCGGTTCGACCACCAGCTTGAGCGTGGTGAAGGCGAAGCGCATCGCGTCGCGCACCTGATCGTCGCTGACGACCAGGCCGCCGGCCAGCAGGGCATGGTTGATCGGGAAGGTGAGCGCACCGGGGCTGGGCGCCAGCAGCGCGTCGCAGATGCTGCGCGCGTCGGGCGAGACGCTTTCACGCACGCCGCTGGCGAGCGAGCGGGCGGTATCGTCGAAGCCGGCGGGTTCGACCGCATAGACGCTGATGTCGGGACGGGCGGCCTTGACCGCCGTGGCCGTGCCCGCGACCAGCCCGCCGCCACCGCAGCAGACGAGAATCTGTGTGAGGTCGGCGCCGAGGGTCTGCGCCTGCTCCAATATTTCGAAGCCGATCGTGCCCTGGCCGGCGATGATGAAGGGATCGTCGAAGGAGGGAACCAGCGTCGCGCCGCGTTCGGTGGCAAGGGCGGTGGCGATTGCCTCGCGGCTCTGGGTGAAACGGTCATAGGGGACGACTTGCGCGCCGAGCGCACGCGTGTTGGCCGTCTTGATCGCCGGGGCGTCGGCCGGCATCACGATCGTGGCGGGGATGCCGAGCAGGCGGGCGGCGAAGGCGACGCCCTGGGCATGATTGCCCGAGGACCAGGCGACGACGCCGGCCGCGCGCTCCGCTGCATCAAGGCGGGCGAGGCGGTTATAGGCGCCGCGGAACTTGAACGATCCGCTATGCTGGGCGCCCTCGAACTTCACCAGCACGCGCCGGCCGCACAGATCATTGAGTGCGGCATTCTCGATCAGCGGGGTGCGGACCGCCGCCGGCGCGATCAGCCGCGCGGCATCGGCGACGTCGGCGGCAGTGATGGCAAGCGAATCGGTCATGTCGGCTCCTTCGGTCAGAGGCCCCTGCATAGCCGCCCGCCGCCGCCGCGCAACGATCCGCCGGGGCGATCCTGGCCCGCTTGGCAGGGCTTGCGCTTTGGCCTATGGGGGCCGCGCGCCGGGGTGATCGAAAGCCCCGGACGCGCATGATCGCGCCGGTGCCCGCAAGGGCTGAAAACGGGAATGCGGTGCGGGGGGCGCAGCCCTTCCAAATCCGCGGCTGTCCCTGCAACTGTAAGCGGTGAGCGCGATGCGCAGGGTCCGATGCTCTCGAAAGGGCATGGACCGGCCACTGGACCCACAGGTCCGGGAAGGCTGGCGCATCGCTGCCCTGACCCGCGAGCCAGGAGACCTGCCGGCGTCTGGTCGCTCTTGCCCTGGCCCAGGGGATGGCTATGGCGCGGTGTTTCCGTCGAGCGACGCCCATGGCGGCCGGGGCCGCATCGGTGCGTGGAGCGGGGCGCTGGCGTCTTCCCGTTCCTCACGCAGCGACCGTTCGCGCGGACGCCCCGGTTCATGACGACGGACGCCGGGGGACGATAAAATGAAGATGTTGGGGATTTCGCTGATCGCACTGCTGGCCGCTACGCCGGCGCTGGCCCAGGATGATGTTATCGTCGTCACCGCTTCGGGCATCGCACAGCCGCGCGACGAGGTCGGGCAGGCGATCACGGTGATCGATGCCGACACGATCAGGACGCGCCAGGCGGTCGATGTCGTCGACCTGCTCGCCACCACGCCGGGCGTCCGCTTCAGCCGCAACGGCTCCACCGGCGGCGTCACCGGCGTATCGCTGCGCGGGGCGGAGACGACCCAGACGCTGGTGCTGATCGACGGGGTCAAGGTCAACGACCCTAGCGGCATCGGCGACGGCTATGATTTCGGCCATCTGCTCACCGGCAATATCCGCCGGATCGAAGTGCTGCGCGGCTCCAATTCGGTGGTCTATGGCAGCCAGGCGATCGGCGGCGTTGTCAATGTGATGACTGGCGCGCCGAGCGAGGGTTTCGCGGTCAATGCCTCGGCCGATTATGGCTATAGCGACACGCTGAACGCCAAGGCCGATGTGTCGGGCACGCGCGGCGCGGTGTCGGGCGGCGTGGGGGTCGCCTATTTCAACACCGACGGTATTTCCTCGGTCGGCCGGTCGTTCGGCGGCGTGGAGAAGGACGGCTATGAGAATATCGCCACCAACGCCAAGCTGAAGATCGCCTTTTCCGACACGCTCAGCCTCGACCTGCGCGGCTATTATATCCATGCCGATCTCGACTATGACAGCTTCTTCGGCGCGCCGGCCGACAGCAGCGATGTCAGCAAGCTGGACCAATATGTCGGCTATGCCGGGATGAACCTGGCGCTGCTCGACGGCAAGCTGACCAATCGCGCCGCCGTCACCTGGATGCGCAACGATCGCGACTATTATTTCGTGCGCGGCACCGACCCGGACTATGGCTATTCGGGCACCAATCTGCGCTTCGAATATGAGGGCGTCTATGCCCCGGTCGACCAGGCCAAGCTGATCTTCGGCTATGAGCATGAGCGGCCGGACTATGATTATTTCGGCTTTGGCGACATAGCGAGCGCGAAGGCGAATATCGACAGCGTCTATGCACTGGCGGTGGTGAAGCCGCTTACCGGCCTCGCCGTCACCGGCGGGCTGCGCCATGACGATCATAGCCAGTTCGGCGGCGCGACCACCTTTGGCGCCAACGCCAATTACACGCCGAACGCCGGCGCGACCAATATCCGCCTCTCCTATGGTGAGGGGTTCAAGGCGCCGTCCCTCTATCAGCTCTACGACACCTATAGCGGCAACAGCGCGCTGCGGCCGGAGCGCTCGAAAAGCTATGACATCGGCTTCGACCAGAGCCTGGACGGGGACAAGGCTATGCTGTCGCTGACCGCCTTCCAGCGCGATACCCGCAACCAGATCAACTATGATTATGCGACCTACACCTACGGCAATCTGGACCGGACCCGCGCCAGGGGCGTGGAAGCGACGCTGACGCTGAAGCCGGTCGAGGCGCTGACGGTGGCGGCATCCTACAGCTATGTCGATGCGCGCGACCGGTCGGGCGGGGCCACCGACGGCAATCGCCTGCCGCGCCGCGCCGCCAATGCGGTCAGCCTGTCTGCCGACTATCTCTGGTCCTTCGGCCTGTCGACCGGCGCGACGCTGACCATGGTCGGCGACAGCTATGACGACACGGCCAACACCCGCCAACTCGACGGCTATGCGCTGGCCGGGCTGCGCGCATCCTTCCCCGTGGGCGAGCATCTGGAAGTCTATGGCCGGATCGACAATCTGTTCGATGCGGATTACGCCACCGCCTATGGCTATGGCACCTATGGCCGGTCGGCCTATGGCGGCGTGCGTGTCCGCTTCTAAAGGGCGTCGCGCATGAGCGGGCGGCGGCATCCTTTGTTGCTGCCGGCGCTGATCGCCCTGCTGCTGGTCGCGGGAATCGCGTCGGTCGCGCTGGGATCGGTGACGATCGCGCCGGGTCGCATCCTGGCGGTGCTGGCGGGCGGCGGCGACATGGTGGCGCGGGCGATCGTGATCGACCTGCGCCTGCCGCGCATGGCGATCGGCCTGCTGGTCGGTGGCATGCTGGGCCTGTCGGGCGCGGCATTGCAGGGCTATCTGCGCAATCCGCTGGCCGAACCCGCCGTGCTGGGCGTGTCCAACGCGGCGGCACTGGGGGCGGTGATCGCGCTCTATTTCGGCCTGTCCGAACTGCATCCGATGGCGTTGCCGCTGCTGGCGATCGTCACCGCGCTGGCGGCGATCGGCGCGCTGTTCCTGCTCGCCGGGCCGTCGGAAAGCCCGCTGACGCTGATTCTGGCCGGCATTGCGGTCGCGACGCTGGCGGGGGCGGGGATCAGCCTGGCGCTCAACCTGTCGCCCAATCCCTTTGCCGCGATGGAGATCATGAGCTGGCTGATGGGGAGCCTGGAAAATCGCAGCATCGACCATCTGCTGCTGGCGCTGCCCTGCGTCGCGGTCGGTGCGGCGCTGTTGCTTTATGACGGACGCGCGCTCGACGCGCTGACCCTAGGCGAGGATGGTGCGCGGGCGCTGGGCGTCGACCTGTCGCGGGCGCGGCTGCGGCTGATGGCGGGCGTGGCGATCGGCGTCGGCGGCGCGGTGGCGGTGACTGGGTCGATCGGCTTCGTCGGCCTGATCGTGCCGCATCTGGTGCGGCCTTTGACCGATCGGTCGCCCTCCGCTCTGCTGCTGCCGTCCATGCTGGGCGGCGCGGTGCTGTTGACCCTGGCCGATATCGGCGTGCGCATCATCCCGAGCAGCAGTGAATTGAAGCTGGGCGTGGTGACGGCGATCCTGGGCGTGCCGGTCTTCCTTATTCACCTGATGCGGGAGCGGCGGCTATGGTGACCCTGTCGACCGAGCAACTGGACGTCCGGCTGGGCCGTCATCTGGCGGTGCGCGGCGTCAATCTGACCGTGGCGCCGGGGCAGTTGATCGGCGTGATCGGCCCCAATGGCGCGGGCAAGTCGACCCTGGTGCGGACGCTGCTGGGGCTGGTGAAGCCGGCCGCTGGTCGCGCCCTGCTGGACGGGACGCCGGTCGAGGGGCTGTCGCGCCAGGCGGTGGCGCGGGCGATCGCCTATCTGCCGCAGGGGCAGACCTTGCACTGGCCCCTGGCGGTGGAGCGGCTGGTGGCGCTGGGGCGATTGCCGCATCTGGGGCCGCTGTCACGCCTGACCGCCGACGATGAGGCGGCGATCGAGGATGCGATGGTCCGCGCCGATGTCACCGGCTTCAAGGGCCGGATCGCGACCGAGCTGTCGGGCGGTGAGCGGGCGCGGGTGCTGCTGGCGCGGGCGCTGGCGGTGGGCGCGCCGGCGCTGATCGCCGACGAGCCGCTCGCCGCGCTCGACCCCGGGCACCAGATCGACGTGATGGCATTGTTGCGGGCGCAGGCGCAGGGCGGGGCGCTGGTCGTCACCGTACTGCATGATCTCGCCATGGCGGCGCGCTATTGCGACCGGCTGCTGCTGATGGATGGCGGCGCGCTGGTGGCGGACGGGGCGCCGATGGCGGTGCTGACGCCGGAGCGGCTGGCATCCGTCTATGGCGTCGCCGCGCGGATCGACGTCAACGACGGCCTGCCGCTGATCGTGCCGACGACGCGGGTCTGATCTGTAAACGAAAAGGGGGCCTTCCGGCCCCCTTTGCTTAATTGCCGAAGCCGCGCGGGGCGGGATCGACCACGCTGATCGTGCCGGCGCCGACCTCGCTCACTTCCAGCGCGCGTTCGGCGATGCCGTTGCGGTTGAAGCGGAAGGCGCCGTCGATGCCGGCAAAGCCGCCCGGATCGCGCAGGCGTGCGGTGGGGAAAGGCGCGCCCGGCTTCCAGTCCTGGGCGATCCGCACCGTCAGCAGCACCGCGTCATAGCCCATCGAGGACAGGCGGAACGGCGCGCTGCCGTACCGGGTGCGATATTTGGTCGCGAGCTGGCGATAGAGGCCGTCCGACACGCTGGCATACCAGGCGCCGCGCAGCATGGGGCTGGCGGCCAGCGATTCTTCGGTATTCCAGATTTCGGTGCCGAGCAGGCGGGCATTGGCGCCGCCATTCTTGCGCACGATCGGCGCGACCTGCAGCGCGACCCGGCCGCTGTCGGCGATCAGCAGCGCGTCATAGCTGGACGAGGCCTGCAGCTTCTTGACCGCAGCGGTGATCGAGGCGGGGGTGCGATCGAAGGTCTGCATCGACACTACCGTGCCGCCGGCCTGTTCGACCGCGCGCAGCAGCGCATTGCCGGCGCGCTCGCCATAGGTGCCGCGCGGCACCAGCGCGCCGAAATTAGACAGGCCCTTTTCGCGGGCAAAGCCGATCACGCGCTCGATCGACTGGTTGGGGGTATAGCCCATCAGATAGACATTGCTGCCGGCGACGCTGGTGTCGTTGGAGAAGCTGATTGCCGGGACATTGGCCTTGGCCGCGATCGGCCCGACGATGCGGGCGTCATCGGCCAGCAGTGGCCCCAGGATCAGGCGGTTGCCGTCGGCCAGCGCCCGGTTGGCGGCCGCCGCCGCGCCGGTGGCGGTGTCATAGGTGGTGATGCGGACCTTGTCGGTCTTGATGTCCATCAGCGCCAGCGTGGTGGCGTTAGCGATCGACTGGCCCACGCCCGCATTGGGGCCGGACGTCGGCACCAGCAGCGCGACGCGGTGGCGCGCAGTGTCGGTCGGCAGGCCCTGGGTCACGTCCGGACCGATGGGCTGGGCGGGGCCGGTGGGCTGAACGGGACCGGGGCCTTTGGGCACGATCGACTGACAGGCGGCCAGCATGATGGTGCTGGCAACGAACAGCAATCGCGCGCTGCGCTTCATCGCCGCGAACATGTTCGCTTGCCGGGGGGCATCCGTCTCTGTCATCTGGGATCCTTATGGAAACTATATTGGCATCCGGGCTTGAGCCCGGGCTTTACATCGTGGCGGGGCCGATCGGCAACCTTGGAGACCTTACGCCGCGCGCGGCGGAAGTCCTGCGGTTGGCCGACGTGGTCGCCGTGGAAGATACACGGGTCAGCGCAAGGCTGCTGCGCCATGCGGGATCGGATCGGCCTATGATTCCCTATCATGACCATAGCGCAGAAAATGTGCGGCAGCGGCTGATCGAGCGGATGGTGAGCGAATCGGTCGCCTTGCTGTCGGACGCGGGGACGCCGCTGATTTCCGATCCGGGCTACAAGCTGGTGCGCGATGCACGGGCGGCCGGGCGCAGGATCACGACCCTGCCGGGGCCGAGCGCGGCGATCGCAGCGCTGACCTTGTCGGGCCTGCCGACCGACCGTTTCTTGTTCATGGGCTTCCTGCCGAACAAGGCGAAGGCGCGCGGCGACGTGCTGGCCGAAGTGGTGGCGCTGCGCGCGACTTTGGTCTTCTACGAAAGCGGGCCGCGTCTGTCGGACAGTCTGGCGGCGATGGCGGCGGCGCTGGGCGATCGCGAGGCGGCGGTCAGTCGCGAGATCAGCAAGACGTTCGAGGAGACGGCGACCGGCACGCTGAGCGAACTGTCCGCCCGCTATGCCGACGCGCCGCCCAAGGGCGAGATCGTCGTCATCGTCGGCCCGCCCGGCGAGGCGCCGCCGGCCAGCGCCGAGGATGCCGATGCGGCGCTGCGGGAGGCGCTGACCCGGCTGCCGGTGTCGAAGGCGGCGGGCGAGGTCGCCAAGAAGCTGGGGCTGGACCGGCGGGCGCTCTATGACCGAGCGAACGAACTCAAGGGGGAACGGGAGGGGTGAACCGCCAGCAGGCGGAGAAGCGCGGCCGGCAGGCCGAACGCATCGCCGCCTGGTGGCTGCGCCTCAAGGGCTGGCAGATTGTCGGCCAGCGCCTGCGCACGCCCGCGGGCGAGGTCGATCTGGTCGCGCGCAAGGGGGCGATGCTGGCCTTTGTCGAGGTGAAGAGCCGGGCCACCGATGCCGAGCTGGACGTCGCGATCGACCAGCGCCGGCTGGCGCGGGTAGCGGCGAGCGCCGAAATATTATGGCATCAGCTGGCAAGACCCGGAGACGACATGCGAATTGACGTCATCCTCCTTGCGCCCGGCCGCGCGCCACGCCATCTGGCCAATGTCTGGCATGGGGGGTGAAAATCATCCGCCGTTCGCCCTGAGTAGCCCCTGAGCAAAGTCGAAGGGGCGTATCGAAGGGTGAGTGCCGAATGATGCTTCGATACGGGACTTCGTCTTCGCTCAGTCCCTGCTCAGCACGAACGGATATGGAAGGAAACCGCGCCGATGACCGAATTCAACCCCCTGACCGTCGCCATGCAGATGGACCCGATGGACGGGATCAAGATCGCCGGCGATTCGACCTTCCACATCATGCTGGCGGCGCAGGCGCGGGGGCATAAGCTCTATCATTATCTGGCGCCCGACCTGACCTACCGCGACGGCCGGGTGCTGGCCAAGGCGCGGCCGGTGAAGGTGCAGAAGGTGCAAGGCGACCATTATGCGCTGGGCGAGCCGGAGATGCTGGATCTGGGCCGCGACGTCGATGTCGTGTGGATGCGGCAAGACCCGCCCTTTGACCTGAGCTACATCACCGCGACCCATTTGCTGGAGCGGGTGCAGGAAGAGACGCTGGTGGTGAATGACCCGGCCAGCGTCCGCAATGCGCCCGAAAAGCTGTTCGTGCTCGATTATGCCCGCTTCATGCCGCCGACGATGATCACCCGCGACCTCGCCGAAGTGAAGAGCTTCCTGGCCGAGCATGGCGAGATCGTGGTGAAGCCGCTCTATGGCAATGGCGGCGTCGCGGTATTCCATGTCGGCAGCAATGGCGCGAACCTGTCGTCGCTGGTGGAACTGTTCAAGGCCTCGTGGGTCGAACCCTTCATGGTCCAGGCCTTCATCCCCGGCGTCGCGCAGGGCGACAAGCGCATCGTGCTGGTCGATGGCGAGGTCGCGGGCGCGGTCAACCGCATTCCGGGCGCGGGCGAGATCCGGTCCAACCTGGCGGTCGGCGGATCGGCGGCCAAGACCGTGCTGACCGATCGCGAGCGCGAAATCTGCGAGGCGATGGGGCCGGAACTGAAGCGCCGCGGCCTGCTGTTCGTCGGCATCGACGTGATCGGCGGCGAATGGCTGACCGAGATCAACGTGACGTCGCCGACCGGCATCGTGTCGATCGATGCCTTCGACGGCACCGACACCGGCGGCCTGATCTGGGACGCGATCGACACGCGCCTGGCGGCGCGGGCGGCGGCCTGACGGATGTGCGCCATTCCTCCGTTCGTCCTGAGTAGCCATTGAGCATGTCGAAATGGCGTATCGAAGGATGTTGCACTCGATGCTTCGATACGAGGCTTCGACTTCGCTCAGCCTCTACTCAGCACGAACGGGTATAGGGGCATGACCGACTGGGTGCTGCGGCTGATCGATGCAGGGGGCTATTGGGGGATATTCCTGCTGATGATCCTCGAAAATGTCTTTCCGCCGATCCCGTCCGAACTGATCATGGGCATTGGCGGCATTCGCGTCGGCCAGGGGCGGATGGCGATGGAGGGACTGTTGCTGGCGGGCACGCTGGGCACCACGATCGGCAATTATTTCTGGTATCTGGTCGGCCATATATTGGGCTTCGGGCGGCTCAAACCGCTGGTCGACCGCTTCGGCCGATGGGCGACGCTGGAGTGGCGCGATGTCGAGGCGCTTGACCGGCTGTTTGGCAAATATGGCCAGATCGTCGTCTTCGTCTTCCGCTTCATGCCGGCCTTTCGCACGATGATATCGCTGCCCGCCGGCCTGTTCCGCATGGGGCATGTCCGTTTCCTGATCTGGACCGCCGGGGGCGCGCTGGTGTGGAATCTCGTGCTGGCCTATGCCGGTTTCCTGCTCGGCCAGAATTTCCGCGATATCGACAAATATGTGGGGCCGGTGGCGACCGCCTGCGTGGTCGGCGCGGTGCTGATCTATCTCTGGCGGCTGGCGACCTGGCGACCCAAGGGGTGAGAGTCCGTTTGAGAAAGCCGGTTCCAGCCCGCTCCCCCGCCCAACCCCCCGACAGGATGAAACTGGATCGGGTGGTTGGGCGGGGGAGCGGGCTGGAACCGTACTGAAAAATCGCCCTTTCGTGATTTTTCAAACAGGTTCAGAAGGGCAGCTTGATGCCGACCATCACCCGCTGCGACGTGGTGCCGTTACCCATCCCCTGGCTTTCGACATGGACATTGCCCTTCACCTTGCCGAACAGGGGGTCTCCGCGCGGCCGAGCGGTGGCTCGTCGCTGGTGGCAACGACCTCGCGGTCGACCCGTTCGTCGCGGCGGCGGCCGGTGACGACGATGGCGTTGGGATTGGGCGCGGGCTGCACCTTCTGAAGGTCGAAATCGGGCGGGATGTCGGTGCCGCCAACGCTTTGCAGGGCCATCAACAGAGGCAGCATCCTGGGGTTCCTCCGGTCGCAACGGCGGTCTGCGAGGGAAGCTGACGCAGGATTACGGCGAATCCGTGGCCATTTCAGGCGCGGGGATGGGCGGCGCGATAGACATCGAGCAGATGGGCGGCATCGACCTGGGTATAGACCTGGGTCGAGGTCAGGCTGGCATGGCCGAGCAATTCCTGGAGGGAGCGCAGGTCGGCGCCGCGGCCGAGCAGATGGGTCGCGAAACTGTGGCGCAGCGCATGGGGCGTGGTGCGGTCCGACAGGCCGAGGCGCCCGCGCGCGCCCTGCACCGACCGGCGGATGAGCGCGGCCGAAAGCGGACCGCCGCGCGCGCCCCGGAACAGCGGCTGGTCGCGTTCGGGCACCCAGGGGCATTGGTCGGCATAGGCCTCGATCGCGGCACGGACCTGCGGCAGCAGCGGCACCAGCCGCGTCTTGCCGCGCTTGCCGGTGACGCGCAGCGTGTCGCCCAGCGGCAATATGTCGCCCATCAGCCCCATCGCCTCGCCAATGCGCAGGCCCGCGCCATAGAGCAGCAGCAGCACCGCCCAGTCGCGCGCGCCGATCCAGTCCTCGCGCGCGCCCTCGGCAATGTCGCCGGCCAGCGCCAGTGCCTCGTCAGGGGAGATGGGGCGGGGCAGGCCGCGCTTGACCCGTGGCCCCTTGAGTTGGGGGACGCGGGCTTCCGCGCCGCCGACATATTTCAGGAAGCCGCGCACCGCCGACAATTCGCGCGCGGCCGAGATATTGCCGATGCCGTCGACCCGGCGGCTGGCGAGATAGGCGCGCAGGTCCGCCTGCTCCAGCCGGGCGAGGCTGGCGGCGGTCACGGCCTGGCCCTGATGCTCGGCGAGGAAGGCGACCAGCCGCTCGGCGGTGGCGACATAGGCCCGCACCGTATGGGTGGAGCGCCGCCGGTCGAGGCTGAGATGCTGGCGCCAGCGTTCGGGGAGGGAGGGAGTCATGTTGGAAATGCCGCGCTTAACTTCGCATATTTTCCGCACATTTTGATAGGATGGAACAAGAGTTGGAAATCTTGTTGCGTGGAGCGGGGAATGCGGGGAGGGGCGGCGTTGCGCATGGCGGCAGCCTAGCAGAGGGGGGCGATGTAGGACAGGTGGCGCGCTCCTACCTGATCGTCACCCCAGCGAAGGCTGGGGTCTGTGGCCTTCAAACGATATGGTCGAAGAGATCATCCCAGTCCGGGTTGGCCTGTTCGATCAGGCGGATTTTCCAATCGCGCTTCCAGGCCTTGAGCGCTTTCTCCCGACAGATCGCCAGCAGGATATCCGTGTGATGTTCGACGAGGACCAGACGTGTCAGCCCATATTTGCGGCAGAAAATCGATCCGGTGCCGCGCCGATGCTGATCGATGCGCGCGGCGAGATCGGCGGTGACGCCGATATAGAGGACGCCGCCCGGCTTGTTGGTCATGATGTAGGTATAGCCGCCCTGCGCCATCCGGCGATGCTACATATAAAGGCCTGAGATGCCAGCTTTCGCTGGCATGACGGTCATCTGCGGCCCTTGAAATCCGCCGGGAAATGGGCACATGGGAGCCATGGCTACCCCGTTTGATCCGGCCGATTTGCCGACCGGCATCCTGATGACGCTGTCGCCGCTGGTGGCGCGCGTGCTGGCGCCCAATCCGTCGCCCTTCACCTATACCGGCACCCAGACCTATCTGGTCGGCGGGGCTGATGTCGCGGTGATCGATCCGGGGCCGGACGAGGCCGCGCATCTCGATGCGCTGATCGCCGCGATCGGCGGGCGGCGCGTGGTGGCGATCCTGTGCACCCACACCCATCGCGACCATAGTCCGGCGGCCCGGCCGCTGAGCGGGCTGACCGGCGCGCCGATCATCGGCTGTGCGCCGCTGACGCTGAGCGACGACGGGCCGCGCGCGGACGCGGCCTTTGACGCGGACTATCGGCCCGACCGGGTGCTGGGTGATGGCGAGGAGGTGGCCGGCACCGGCTGGACGCTGGAGGCGGTGGCGACGCCGGGCCATACCTCCAACCATCTCTGCTTTGCCTTGGCTGAGGACAAGGCGCTGTTCACCGGCGACCATGTGATGGGCTGGTCGACCAGCGTCATTTCCCCGCCCGATGGCGACATGACCGCCTATATGCGATCGATGCAGTTGCTGCTGGAGCGGGACGATGTCGTCTATTATCCGGCCCATGGCGAGCCGGTGGAAAATCCGCAGCGGCTGGTGCGCGGCATGATGGGCCATCGCAAGCAGCGCGAGGGCCAGATCATGCGCTTCCTGGAGCGTAATGGCGACAGCGCCATCCCCGACATGGTGGCGGAAATGTACAAGGGCGTGGACCCGCGCCTCTATGGCGCGGCCGGGCGATCGGTGCTGGCGCATCTGATCGACCTCAATGGCCGGGGCATGGCCGCGCCGCTGGAGGATGGGCGATGGCAGATGCGCTGAAGCGCTATGCCGGGCCGGTCGCGGTCGCGCTGCTAATCCTGATCGTCGGCGGGGCGATGCTGGTCGGCTGGCAGCGCTATAATCGCGACTATGTGGTGAGCGTCGAGGAGGACGGCACGGCGGTGACCAAGGTCATTGCCGAGAAGATCGCCGGCACCAGCAGCCTGAAGGTCTCCGAACTCAGCGGGACGATCCAGAGCAGCGCGCGCGATGTGCGCGGCTTTGGCTGGCTGAAGTCCGACCAGGTGGTGAAGATGCCCTTTTCGGTCGATTATTTCGTCAATGTCGGCGCGATCGGCGCGGATGATCTGGAATGGGATGCGGAGCGCCGCACCCTGATCGTCAACGCGCCCGATGTCACCGTCGGCAAGCCCAATGTGGACGAGAGCCAGCGCACTCTGGTGCGCACCGGCGGCTTGTTCGTGACGCGCGAGGCGGGCGAGGAATTGAGCCGTCGCACATCTGCTTACGCGCAGGCGCGGGCTGCCAAATCGGCCGGATCGCCCGAGCGGATGGCGCAGGCGCGCGAATATGGCCGGGCCGCGCTGGTGAAGCTGATGGGCGCGCCGCTGGCGGCGGCCGGGCAGGGGGATGCGCGGGTGATCGTCACTTTCCCGGCGGAGCGACCCAATCGCGATCGCTGGGACGTGACCACGCCGGTTAACGAGGTACTGGCAAACCGGAGACAGGCCCAGAACTAGCCCAGAGCCTGATTCACCTCTTCGATGAAAGCGCTTAGCGCTTCCATCTCCGACGATCAGGCTCTACGGCGCCCGGTAAGACCGAGGAGTCACAGGGTATGAACGCTTTCACCGATATTCCGCAGGGGACGGACCTGCGCGCGGAGATCGACCGCCTGCGCAAGGAGCGCAACGCCGTCATCCTGGGCCATTATTACCAGTCGCCCGAGATTCAGGACCTGTCCGATTTCGTCGGTGACAGCCTGGAACTGTCGCGCAAGGCGGCCGAGACCGACGCCGATGTCATCGCCTTTTGCGGCGTGCGCTTCATGGCCGAGACGGCGAAGATCCTGTCGCCGCAGAAGATCGTCGTGCTACCCGACATGGACGCCGGCTGTTCGCTGGAGGACAGCTGCCCGCCCGCCCAGTTCAAGGCGTTCCGCGAGGCGCATCCCGATCATATTGCGCTGAGCTACATCAACTGTTCGGCCGAGGTGAAGGCGCTGTCCGACATCATCGTGACGTCGTCGTCGGCCGAGAAGATCCTGGCGCAGATCCCCAAGGACCAGAAGATCATCTTCGGCCCCGACAAGCATCTGGGCGGCTACCTCAAGCGCAAGCTGGGCCGTGACATGCTGCTGTGGCCGGGCGTGTGCATCGTGCATGAGGCGTTCAGCGAGACCGAATTGCTGAAGCTCAAGGCGCAGCATCCGCAGGCGCCGGTCGCCGCGCACCCGGAATGCCCGCCCTATATCGTCGACCATGCCGATTATGTCGGGTCGACCAGCGGCATATTGGACTTTGCCAAGACGATGCCGGGCGACACGCTGATCGTCGCCACCGAACCGCATATCATCCATCAGATGCAAAAAAGCGTGCCGGACAAGAATTTCATCGGCGCGCCGGGCGCGGACGGCAACTGCAACTGCAATATCTGTCCCTATATGGCGCTCAACACGATGGAGAAGCTCTATCTGTCGCTGCGCGACCTCAGCCCGCGCATCGAGATGGACGAGACGCTGCGCGTCGCCGCCAAGAAGAGCCTGGACCGGATGCTGGACATGGCCAGCGGCACGGTCGGCCAGGGCGATCTGGGCGCACGCTGAGGATAGACGGGGGAGGTCGGTCACATGGTCAACCTCCCCGACAGCGACTTCGGCCTTTTCTATTATATCCTCGAATGGGCGATCCGCATCGGTGCGCTGATCGCCGTGCCCTTTCGCCGGACGCCGGCGGCGACGCGGGCCTGGCTGCTGCTGATCTTCTTCCTGCCGGTGCCGGGGCTGATCCTGTTCTGGATCATCGGCAGCCCGCGTTTCCCCGAATGGCGGCGCGCCCGGTTCGGCGAGCTTGATCCCTGGTTCGGTGGCATTGCCGCGCGGCTGCTGCCCCATGCGCCATCACCCGACCCTGATCGCGCGCCGATCGTCGACCTTGCCGCAAAGCTGGGCAAGATGCCGGCGACCGACGGCAACAAGGTCGATCTGATCTTCGACTATATCGTCGCGATCGACCGGCTGGTGGCGGACATCAATGCCGCGCGGCACAGCGTGCGCATCCTGGTCTATATCTTTGCCGATGATGCGGTGGGGCGGCGGGTGGCCGATGCGCTGGGCGCGGCGGTCAAGCGCGGCGTCACCGTGCAGGTGATGTATGACCCGGTCGGATCGCGGCCCTGGCGCAAGGGGATGGAGGCGATGCTGACGGCAGCGGGGGTGGAGCTGTGCGCCGCCCTGCCGTTCCGCTGGATCCGGGGACGCACAAGGCGCGACATGCGCAACCATCGCAAGCTGTTCGTGATCGACGGTATGATCGGCCATGTCGGATCGCAGAATATCGTCGCGCGCGACTTCAAGCCCGGCATCGTCAACCAGGAACTGGTGGCGCGGGTGACCGGGCCGGTGGTGGCGGAGCTGGAGGCGCTGGTGCGGGCCGACTGGTATATGGAGACGCATCAGTTGCCCGAGGGGCCGGTGGTCATTCCCGAGCCGGCCGGCGACGCGGTGACGCAATTGCTGCCGAGCGGGTCCAACTATCCGCTGGAAGGGTTCAAGACTTTGCTGGTGTGGCAGCTGCACCAGGCGCGCAGCCATGTGATGCTGGTGACGCCCTATTTCATTCCCGACGATGATCTGGTCGATGCGATGCGCACGGCGGTTGTGCGCGGGGTGAAGGTCGACCTGATCGTGTCCAAGCCGGTGGACCAGTGGCTGGTCCATGCGGCGCAGGCCTCTTATTATGCCGAACTGATGGCGGCGGGCATCGGCATCCATGCCCATCGGCCCGAATTCGTCCATGCCAAGACGGTCAGCATCGACGGCCGGCTGGCGGTGGTCGGCTCCTCCAATGTCGACATGCGCAGTTTCGAACTGAACGAGGAGGCGAGCCTGCTCATCTATGACGCGGAAACGGTGGCGGCGGTGGAGGTGGTGCAGCGCCGTTTCATGGCGCGGGCGGAGACGCTGGACCGCGAAACATGGCGGGCGCGGCCGCTCTATCGCAAGGTTGCGGAAAATGTCGCGCGGATGGTCGGCTCGCTGTTGTAACGGCCCCGCATCATCGCCTATCGCATCGGGCCATGAGACATAAGCTGACGCTCCGTTCCGCCCTGATGGCGATCGCCATCGCTTCCGCTCCTGCCCTGATCGCCGCCGCGCCCGCCACGGGCGATGATCCCTATCTCTGGCTGGAGGATATCGAGGGCACAAAGGCGATCGCGCAGGTCGAGCAGTGGAATGGCGAGACGGAAAGGCTGTTGCGTGCCAGCCCGCGCTTCGAGGCGGACCGGGCGCGGGCGCGCGCGATCCTGGACGATGAAAGCCAGATTGCGGTGCCCGACAAGGTGATGGGCGACCGGGTCACCAATTTGTGGCGCGACGCGAAGAATCCGCGCGGCCTGTGGCGGTCGAGCGACCTGGCCTCCTATCTCGCCGGCAAGCCCAACTGGACGACGATCATCGACGTCGATGCGCTGGGCAAGGCGGAGGGCAAGAGCTGGGTCTGGCATGGCGCCGATTGCTTGGCACCCGATTACAGCCGCTGCCTGATCTCGCTGAGCGCGGGCGGCACCGATGCCGATGTCGTGCGCGAGTTCGACCTTGCCGCTGGCAAGTTCGTCGAGGGCGGCTTTACCTTGCCCGAAGCCAAGAGCGACGTCGCCTGGGCGGACAAGGACACGCTGCTGGTCGGCACCGACTATGGCGCGGGGTCGCTGACCGCGTCGGGCTATCCGCGCATCGTCAAGCGCTGGAAGCGGGGTACGCCGCTGTCATCGGCGACCTTGGTCAAGGAAGGCGTGGACAGCGACATTTCGGTGCGGCCGCGCGTCGAGCAGGATGGCGACAAACGCTGGGTCTTCATCGACCGGGCGCTGACCTTCTACACCAACGACCTCTATATCGAGGGCGCGGACGGCCAGCTGATCCGCACGCCGGTGCCCGATACGGCCGATTTCCGTGGCCTGATCGACGGGCAGATGATCGTGCTGCTGAACAAGCCGCTGGGTGATATTCCGACCGGATCGCTGGTGTCCTGGCCGATCGCCGATGTGGCGGCGGGCAAGGCGGGGGCGCCGCAGGTCGTGCTGAAGCCGACCGCGACCACCGTGGTCGAGGAAGTGCGCACCACCGACCATGTCCTGTGGGTGAAGCAGCTCGACAATGTGTCGGGCGCGCTGCTGGCGATGACCCGCGATGCCGCCACCGGCCGCTGGACCAGCCGTTCGGTGCCGCTGGCCGACAAGGCGACGGTCCATCTGGTCGGCACCGACGACAAGGGCGACCGGGTCTTCGCCTCGGTCGAGGGGATGCTGACGCCGCCCAGCCTGATGGTGGCGGGGGCGCAGGGGACGGCGCAAACCATCCAGCAACTGCCCGCGCGCTTCGACGCTAGCCAGTTCGTCGTGGAGCAGCGCTTCGCCACGTCGAAGGACGGGACGAAGGTGCCTTATTTCCTGGCGCGCAAGAAGGGCGTGACGGGGCCGGTGCCGGCGTTCATCCATGCCTATGGCGGGTTCCGCGCGGCGCAGACGCCGACCTACCTTACCACCGAACCCTATCGCGCCGGGCCGCTGGGCCTGTTCTGGGTCGAGGATGGCAATGCCTATGTCCTCGCCAATATCCGCGGCGGCGGCGAATATGGCCCGGCCTGGCATCAGGACGCGCTGCGCGAGAAGCGCCAGAATGCGTTCGACGATCTGGCGGCAGTGGCCGAGGATCTGGTCAAGACCGGCGTGTCGACCAAGGGCGATATCGGCATTTCCGGCCGCTCCAATGGCGGCGTGCTGGTGGGCGCGGCGATGACGCAGCGGCCCGACCTCTATGGCGCGGTGATCGCAGGATCGCCGCTGGAGGACATGAAGCGCTATTCGCATTTGTCGGCCGGCGCGTCGTGGGTGGCGGAATATGGCGATCCCGATGTGCCGTCCGACTGGGCGTTCATGTCCAGATGGTCGCCCTATCAGAATGTGAAGACCGGGGTGCAGTATCCGCCGGCCTTCTTCTACCTGTCGACCAAGGATGACCGGGTGCATCCGGGCCATGCGCGCAAGATGGCGGCGAAGCTGAAGGCGACCGGCAGCACGGTCTATTATCATGAATATCGCGAAGGCGGCCATTCGGTCGGCGCCGACCATGCCGAGGATGCGGTGCGCGCGGCGCTGCTGCACGCCTTCCTGACCCGCGAACTGGTGGAGAAGAAGAAGTGAGCGCGGCTTTCACGCTGGAAGGGTTCGACCTCGACGCCTTTGTCGCTTCGACGCTGGCGGAGGATCTGGGGCCGGATGGCCGCGACGTCACCAGCGAGGCGGTGATCCCGGCCGATGCGATCTTCGACGGGGTCATGGACAGCCGCGACGCGGTGACGCTCGCCGGGCTGCCGATCGCGGTCGCCTTCTTCCGGGCGCTCGATCCCGATGTCGAGATCGCGCTGCTGCATCAGGATGGCGACCGGGTGGCGGCCGGGACCGACATCATGCGCATCCGGGGCAAGGCCCGCGCGCTGCTGACGGCCGAACGATCGGCGCTCAACACGGTGCAGCATCTGACCGGCATCGCCACCATGGCCCGCGCCTATGTCGACGCGATCCTGGGCACGGGCACGACCTTGCTGGATACCCGCAAGACGATCCCCGGCCTGCGTCGGCTGGAGAAATATGCCACCCGCATGGGCGGCGCGACCAATCATCGCATGGGCCTGTGGGATGCGGCGATGATCAAGGACAATCATGTCGCGGTCGCCGGATCGGTCGAGGAAGCGGCGCGCCGTGCGGTCGCCGCCGGCATCGCCCAGATCATCGTCGAGGTCGACCGGGTCGACCAGATCGAGCCGGCGCTGGCCGCAGGCGCCACCCATTTGCTGCTCGACAATATGGATGCAGCCACGCTGCGCGGCGCCGTGACCCTGGTCGGCGGACGGGTGCCGACCGAAGCATCGGGCGGCGTCACGCTGGAGACGATCCGCGCCAAGGCGGAGACCGGCGTCACCTATATCAGCGTCGGCCGCCTCACCCAATCTGCCCCTGCCGCCGACATCGGACTGGATTTTTCCCATGCGTAACCTGATTTTCGCTCTCGCCCCCATTCTGACCCTTGCAGCCCTGCCCGGCACTGCGCTCGCCCAGGCAGCCTATTGCAGCCCGCCCAGCCAGCCGGCCCGGCCCGAACCGGAACTGCCCAGCGACAAGGAACCCAAGCGCGTCCTGCCGATCGGCAGCTATACGCTGGCGATCAGCTGGTCGCCGCAATATTGCGCGACCGCCAAGGGGACGGGAAACAGCGTCCAGTGCGGTGGGCGCAATGGCAAGTTCGGCTTCACCCTGCATGGCCTGTGGCCCGACGGCTATGGCAAGGAATGGCCGCAATATTGTCGTGCGACCGATCTGGTGCCGCGCGCGGTGATCCGCCAGAATATGTGCGCCACCCCCTCGGCCCAGTTGATCCAGCATGAATGGGCCAAGCATGGCACCTGCATGGCGACCAAGCCGGAGCTGTATTTCAACCTGTCGCGCGCCTTCTATGAATCGCTGCGCTATCCCGACATGGCGGCGCTGTCGCGGCGTCCGAACCTGACCGCCGGCCAGTTTGCCCAGGCTTTCGCCAAGGCCAACAAGGGCATGACGGCGGACATGATGCGCGTCACCACGACGCGCGACAACAAGCTGAGCGAAGTGTGGCTGTGCATGGACCGGGCGCTGGAGTTCACCCGCTGCCCCGGCCATCAGGGCGGCGTGCCCGACAGCGCCTATGTGAAGATCACGCCCGGCCCGATCATCCTCAATCCCCGCCGCCCGGTGCCGCCGCCAGCCAATCCGACCAAGCGGCCGGGGTTGATGCTGGATCTCGACCCCAACGCCCAGCCGCCGGCCGAGGGCAACTGACGCAAATCAGCCGTCGATCGTCACCGTCGAGGGATGGTGACGATCGAGATGCTTGCGGATGATGCGCAGATTCTTCGTGTTCGACTTGTAGAGAAAGTCGAAGATATCGCCGGCAAAGGGGATGGCACCGACCAGCGTGTCGACGCCGACATTGGCGGCCATGCGGGTGAGCTGCCATTTGGACAGGCCGAGATTGCGGGCTTCCCACACGATCCAGGCGCCCATGGCGGCGGTCGCGATGTCGCCGACGACGGGCACGAGGCCGACAAGGCTGTCGAGGCCCACCCGCCGCTTCGTGCCGGGGATGACGAACAGCCCTTCCAGGAGGGCCTCCATCATCTCGATCCGGCGGCGGATCGAGACAGGATCGCGGCCGAAGCCGGGCATGTCACGAACAAGGTCATCGAATTGCTTGGTCGAAACGGGCATTCCATCACTCTCCAAAGCCCTGTGCTGCCGGATAACGTCCAGCGCGGCAAAAAGGGCGCAGACCCTTAATTGGTGCTGCGGAAGAGATGGTTCAATGGGTGACGGCCACGCGGCGAGGGCAGGAAGCCGCTGAGCCGTTTCGACACCAGCGACCAGCGGATCGGCGCGCCGAGCGGGATATAGCCGTCATGGCCCTGAATCAGGCCCACCGCCTGGGCGACGCGGGCGGCGCGTTCCTCCGCCGTGCTGGCGAGGCTGGCGGCCTGCAGCGCGGATTCGCCTTCCGGGCTGCAGTGAATCTTGCGGGCGCAGCCGATCCGGCCGAGATACCAGAGCGCGCTGTCATAAGCGGCGACCTCGTCGATCAGGGTGAGGTCCGCCTTGTCCGCCAGATCGACCCGCTCTGCGGCAAGGCCGATGGCGCCCAGATCGCGCGCCAAAAGGCCGAACAACAGGGTCGAGCCGGGGCCGGCGGGCAGGGCGATGCGCAGCGGCGGTGGATTGCCATGGGCGGCGCGCCAGCGGTCGATGATGGCGCGGCCCTGCGCCCGGCGATCATCCATCGCCTGCCCGACCCAGGCGGGCGTGGGCGGCGCGACCGGCAGGTCGAGCTGGCCGGGCAGCAATTGCTCGCTGATCGCCCAGCCGCCCAGCGGGAACATCTGGAGCAGCTGGTTGCGATCGACCGCCATGTTGATCGCGGCGCGCACGCCGTCATCGTCGAGCAGATCACCCTTGCCGGTGACGGCAAGGCCCAGCAGCCCCTGCACCGGGTCCATGCGCACGGCGTCGCGATCGATGCCGGCGGGCACCAGCAAGGGCAGGTCGGCATAGCGGCCGCCCAGCACCAGCGCCGACTGTTTTTCGCGGAATCGGATGATGGCGAGGGCCGCGCGCTCAGGTCGCAAGATTCGAGTCTGCCAGGCGGGGACGCCGCCTTCCTCCTCATCGCTGTCGGCATCGTCGCCGCTCAGGCGATCGACCGGGGTCAACATTGCCGCGCCGCGCTGCCAAGCGCTGCGATAAGGGCCGGTGCCGCCGTCGCGGGACAGCACCGCCATTTGCGGCTGGGCCAGCATCTGCAGCACATAGGGGCGGGCGGCGGCCATGCGAATCTCGATCACCTCGCCGGTCATCGGCACGACCGCCTGCACCGCGTCGAGCGGCCCGTCGGGGTCGAGCTGGCGCAGCATTTCGATCCGCCCCATCAGCATGCGGGCGACATCGGGCGCGGTGACGCGCGCGCCATTGGCCCAGAAGGCGCGGCGCAGGCGGAAAATATAGCTGCGCCCGTCATCTTCCACCACCCAGCGCTGGGCGAGGGCGGGCAGGATGTCGCCGCCGGCATCGAAGGCGACTAGGCCCTGGGCGGTGGCTTCCAGGATCAGCTTGGCGGCCGGATTGGGCAGGTTCGGCAAGGGCTTGGCGAGTTCGGCGCGGTTGCCGATGACGCTGACGACCACCGGGCCGCTGCCTTCGTTAGAGCAACTGCCGAGCGCAAGGCTAAGGCTGGCCCCGGCGATCAGGGCAGCGCGGCGCGACAGGCGACGCAGGCGGGGCGGGACGGCGAACATGCAGGAACGGGCTTAAAGCGTTTTCCAATCAGGTGGAATCACCTGATGACTCGGAAAACGCGGGAAATCAAAAATATGGAGCAGCCGATCCGGCACAGCCGGATCGAAATCTGCTCCAGCCCGATGGGGCGCCGCCGCCAACCGCGATCGGCGCTTTTGTCGATGTCACAAAACCGACATCTGAAAGACGCTGCTATGTAACATAAAATTCATACTGGCGTCCCCGAAACAGGGGAATGAACAGGAATGACGCTCCGATTGCGACTGGCCGCCGGCACCGCGCTGGCGACGCTGATGCTATCCACGCCGGCACAGGCGCAGGATAATGCGGCCTTGCAGCGCCAGATCGACGAACTCAAGGCGCAGGTGCAGGCGCTGACCGCCGCACTGGCCGCCAACAAGGGCGCGCAGCCGGCGGCGCCCGCGCCAGCGCCTGTCGTTGAATCCGCTGCGGCGCCCGTTGCCCTTGCTGCCGCGCCGGTCGCACCGGCCGCCGTTCCGGCGTCGGCGACCCCGCCCAAGTCCAAGGCCTGGTATGAGAAGCTGTCGCTGCGCGGCTATACCCAGATGCGCTACAATGCCTTTCTGTCGGGCGACGACACGGCGCTGGCCGGCCAGTCGCGGCTCCGCTCGGTCCATGACAGTTCGATCTCGGATCGTGGCAGCTTCTCGCTGCGCCGGGCGCGGCTGGTGCTGCAGGGCGATGTGTCGGACCGAGTGTCGCTCTATCTCCAGTCCGATTTCGCGTCGGCGGTGAACAACCAGGCGGGTAGCGAGCGGCGCGAGGGCTTCGTCCAGCTGCGCGATGCCTATGCCGATGTCTTCCTCGACAAGGACAAGAATTGGCGTGTGCGCTTCGGTCAGTCGAAGGTGCCGTTCGGCTGGGAAAATATGCAGTCCTCGTCCAACCGTCTGACGCTGGACCGCAGCGACGCGATCAACAGCGCGGTGCCGAGCGAGCGCGATCTGGGCATTGTCGGCTATTATACGCCGACGTCGGTGCAGCAGATCTGGGACCGGCTGGGGCATGACGGACAGAAGCTGTTCGGCAATTATGGCGCCTTTGGCCTTGGCGTCTTCAACGGGCAGGGCACCAACCGGACCGAGCAGAATCGTGGGCTGATGAAGGTCGCCTTTGCGACCTGGCCGTTCGAACTGGATGGGCTGGGCGGTGCCTTTGAGGGGCAGGTGCTGGAAATCGGCGGATCGGCGATGATGAACGATGTGCAGCCCGAACTGCGCAGCGGCGGCGTCAGCAAGATCGCCTATGATGATGATCGCGTCGGCCTTCACGCCATTCTCTATCCCCAGCCCTTCGGCATCCAGGCCGAATGGAATTGGGGCAAGGGACCGGAATATGACGTCGCCAGCCAGTCGATCGAGACCAAGAATCTGAGCGGCGGCTATGTCCAGATGATGTATCGCCTGCCGACCGAAACGATCGGCGCGCTGATGCCCTATGGCCGCTGGCAGCATTATCGCGGCGGGTGGAAGGCCGGCACCAACGCGCCGCGCCTGGAAACCGACGAGTTCGAACTGGGGATCGAATGGCAGCCGTGGAAGGCCCTGGAATTCACCTTCGCCTATGCCCGGATGAAGCGCGCCGAAGCCGACGAACGCCGCACCGGCCGGGCGGAAGGCAATCTGATCCGCACCCAGGTGCAGTGGAACTACTGACCGGCCAATCTACCCTCAGGGCGTGACCGGCGGTAGCGGATCCTTCTGTGCTGCGGCCTTGCCGTCGGGGTTGAAGAGCATGATCCGGTCCTGGGTTGCGTCATAGCGCGGCCAGGCGGCAAGGCCGGTGCCGTTCGGATCGCCGCCGCGCGCGAAATTGACGATATAGGCGCTGATGGTGCGGCCCATCTCATTGTCGCGCGGTGTTGTCGCGGCGCCATATTTGATCGCCTGGGTGTCGAAGAAATAGGGGATGTCGGTGGCATGGCCGGCGCCCGGCTTGCCGACCGAGGTCGCGACATAGTCGAAGCGATAGGCATAGACCGACAGCTTCGCCGCCGCGAGCGTGGCGGCGACGGTGCGGGCGCCGCCGACCATGAAGCCGGTCGGCCCGCCAATGTCGGCGCCAGTCGCGCCGACCATCACCGGCACATGAGCGAAATTGCCGGCGGCATAGGCATCAGCGGGATTGACCGCGATCTGCCCGTCGGGGAAGGGGGGGCTGTAGGGGCCGAGCTGGCCCTTGAACATGCCCTCCAGATTGAGGCCGTCGATCACCTGATCGGCGGGCAGGGCGCGCAGCCCCTTGAGCGCCGCGGCGTCGCTGCCCTTGATCCCCTTGGTCCCGGCGAAGGCTTCGCCGATCGTGGCGGCGCTGCCATCCTGTGGACCGCGCATCTGCCCGTCGCCACCCGACATGATGACCGCGCGCTGGAACAGGCCCTGCGACAGCGGCGAGGTCAGCAGCGCATGGACCGACATGCCGCCCGCGCTTTCGCCGATGATGGTGATGTTGGCGGGATCGCCGCCGAAGCGGGCGATGTTGCGCTTCACCCATTGCAGCGCCGCGACCTGGTCCATCAGGCCGTAATTGCCGGTGAGGCCCTTGTCCTCGTTCGCAGCAGCCAGGGCGGGGTGGGCGAAGGTGCCGAAACGGCCGAGCCGATAGTTGAAGCTGACCACCATCAGCCCCTGCTTCGCCAGCGCCGCGCCCGAATAGGTCGGCGGCGACGATCCGCCATTCACGAAGCCGCCGCCATAGATCCAGAACAGGACCGGCAGCCTGGCGGTGGTGCCGGCAGGCTTCCAGACATTGGCGTAGAGGCAGTCTTCGGCCGGCGGGGCGCCGAGCGGCGCGGCATCGCTGGGGAAGGGAAGCTGCATGCAGTCGTTGCGATAGGCGGTGGCTTCGCGCACGCCCTGCCAGCGGGCGACGGGCTGGGGCATGCGCCAGCGCAGATCGCCGACCGGCGGTGCGGCGAAGGGAATGCCCTTCCAGCTTTCCACCCCGGCGTCGAGCGCGCCATGGACGATTCCCGCCTCGGTCTGGACCATCTGTGGCTGGGGCGTGGGGGAACGGGCGGCGAGCGGCGCCGTGCCAAGGGCGCTGGTGCCGAGCAACAGGGCGCTTAGCCCGATGATAGTGGTCCGCTGCATCGCCTGCATCCTCCATTCCGTTCTTTCGGCGGGAATAGAGGCAAATATGGCGCGGAAATCAATCAGCTTAATCGGGCAAAGAAAAAGGGGCAGCTCCGTTAGGAACCACCCCATATCTCTCCGGCCGAAACCGGAATGCTGGGCCTCGCCGAAGCGAGGCCGAACAGCTTACTTCAGCTCGACGGTCGCGCCGGCTTCTTCCAGCTGCTTCTTCAGCTTTTCAGCTTCGTCCTTGCTGGCGCCTTCCTTGACAGCCTTCGGGGCGCCTTCGACCAGAGCCTTGGCTTCGGTCAGGCCCAGGCCGGTGATGGCGCGGACTTCCTTGATGACGTTGATCTTCTTGCCACCGTCGCCGGTCAGGATCACGTCGAATTCGGTCTGCTCTTCAGCAGCCGGAGCAGCGGCAGCGGCCGGGCCGGCAACGGCGACGGCAGCAGCGGCCGAAACGCCCCACTTTTCTTCCAGAGCCTTCGACAGCTCAGCGGCTTCGAGGACGGTGAGGGCCGAGAGCTGATCGACCAGAGCGTTGATGTCTGCCATGATATATTTCCTTCTAAGCGGGGGAAGCCCCGCAATATGATGTTGAAACGATTACAAGAAGTCGGTCGGGGCCAATCAGGCCGCTTCCTTCTCCGCATAGGCGTTGAAGACACGCGCGAGCTGCGCTGCCGGTGCCTGGGTGACGGTTGCGAGCTTGGTAGCCGGAGCGACGATGAGGCCGATCAGCTTTGCACGCAGTTCATCCAGCGACGGCATCGATGCCAGGGCCTTGACGCCCTCCGCATCGAGCAGCACTTCGCCCATCGCGCCGCCAACGATCTCAAGCTTGTCGTTGGTCTTCGCGAATTCGACCGCAACCTTGGCGGCTGCGACCGGATCGGCCGAGGTGGCAAGGCCGACGGGGCCGGTCAGCAGGTCGCTGATCGAGCCGTAGGCGGTGCCGTCAAGGGCGATACGGGCGAGGCGGTTCTTCGTAACCTTGTAGGACGCACCGGCGTCGCGCATCTTCTGGCGCAGGACAGTCGACTGGGCGACGGTCATGCCGAGGTTGCGGGTCACGACGACCACGCCAACTTCTGCCAGCTCTGCGTTCAGCGCGGAAACGACCTCAGCTTTCTGATTACGATCCATGCCATTACTCCACTTCATGTCCATCGGACGACCCGATGGACGGCAAAAGCCCGTGCGTTTCCGCACAGGGCAATAGTCCGAAGGGGAGAGATCGACTGGCCGTGTCTCCGTTTCAGGAAAACAGGCAGACCCGAATCGGGCGCGTGGCCCATCCGGTAAAGAACTTTTCCCCGTCTAGGCTGGAGATTAAGAAGGGCAAATTCCCTTCACCAACTGTCTCGGACGGAAGACCAATGGCGTGAGCCACGGGTCTGCTGCTGGCGCCCCTACAGATTTCGGGTCATGCTGTCACGTGGAATCTGGCGTGGTGGCGGGATGCGCATGACGTCGTCAGGACTGCCCCAGTGCAGCCTTGCTGCGCTCGCCCACGATGCGGTTGACCGATATGCTGTCGAGAACGGTCTTCGACGATGGAGCGCCTGGTTTCAGGAAGATCAGGAATGTCTCTCCCACCTCGCCCTCCAGCGCATCGCCATTTCCCGGCCATTCGCAGCTGTCTTGGGCTATGGGCTTGAGCTGGAAACTCTGGAGCTTTCCTGTTCCCTTCAGCCAGCGAACAGGGCGCAGCCATACCTGCGGTTTCAGCAGGGAGTCGCCAAAGGCTACGGCTTCCGCCAGTAGGACGCGATCTGCCGAGGCCCAATTCTTCGCGTCTCTTTGCCGCTGAAATCGGTCGACTTCCTCCTGATCCCTGCGCACGCGCTCGGCTTCGAACGGTTCGAGGCGTCTGGCATAGGCATCGTCGCTCTCTCCCTCCAGGCGGGAAAGGGTCGGTGGTGGTGGAAGGCACGCTATCGCGCTGTTCATCGACGCCGTCAAAAGGCTGGCCGTGATCAGCGAGACGATGCGTGCCTTCATCCAGGGTCAGACCCGGTCCGCCTGCACCACCGTATCGAGCGCGCGGAGCGCCGAGACGATGCGGCTGAGATGCTGGGCGTCGGCCACTTCCAGATCGATGATGTCGGTGTGGAAGGGGCCTTCGCGATTGACCAGTTGCAGGTTGAGGATGTTCGCCTTGGTCGCGCCGAAGACATTGGCGACGGCGGCGAGCGCACCGGGCTGGTTCTTGACGATGACCTGCAATCGGGCGGTGCCGCCCTTGGACTTGCTGTCCCAGCTCAGGTCCACCCAGTCATCATCCTGGCCTGCCTCCAGCGTGCGGCAGTCGATGGTGTGGACCTCGATCGGCTCGCCGGTGCGACGGATGCCGACGATGCGGTCGCCGGGCACCGGGTGGCAGCATTCGCTCAGCTTGAAGGCGATGCCCGGCGTCAGGCCGCGGATCGAGACCGGGGCATGCTGGCGCGGATGGGCGTCTTCCAGTTCCTGGCCGCTGGTGGAGCCGGGGATCAGCGCCTCCATCACTTCGGAATCGAGCAGGCGATGGGTGGCGATGGCCACCATCAGCGAGGCGCGATCCTCCAGCTTGAGCCGCTTGAGCGCGGCATTGAGCGCCTTGTCGCCCAGCTCGCTCGCCAGTTCGGGCGAGAAGCGGCCGATGATTTCCTCATAGAGTTTCTCGCCCAGCGCCACTTCCTCGCCGCGCTGCTTCTGGCGGATGAAGCGGCGGATGGCGGCGCGCGCCTTGCCGGTGATGGCAAAGGTCAGCCAGCCGGGCTGCGGCTCCTGCCCGGCCGACTTGAGAATCTCGACCTGGTCGCCATTTTCGAGGGAGGTGCGCAGCGGCACCACCCGGCCATTCACCTTTGCCCCGACGGTCTGGTTGCCGAGCGAGGTGTGGACGGCATAGGCGAAATCGACCGGGGTCGATCCCTTGGGCAGCTGGTGCAGCTCGCCCTTGGGTGAGAAAGCGAAGATGCGATCCTGATACATCGCCATGCGGGTATGTTCGAGCAACTCGTCGGCATCCTGGCTCTGTTCCAGGATTTCGACCAGGTCGCGCAGCCAGGCGGCATTCTGGTCGGTGGCGTCGCCCTTCTGCTTATAGGCCCAGTGCGCGGCGAGGCCGAGTTCGGCGTCATTATGCATGTCGCGGCTGCGCAACTGCACCTCGATACGGGCATTTTCCTGATGGATGACCGTGGTGTGCAGCGAGCGATAGCCGTTGCGCTTGGGGGTGGAGATATAATCCTTGAACCGGCCCGGCACCATCTTGAAGGTCTGGTGGATGACGCCCAGCGCGCGATAGCAATCCTCGGTCGTCTCGGTGATGACGCGGAAGGCCATGACGTCGGTCAGCTGTTCGAAGCTGATGTGCCGTTCCTGCATCTTCTTCCAGATGGAATAGGGATGCTTCTCGCGCCCCGACACGGTCACCGACAGGTTGTGGCCGCCCAGCAGCAATTGCAGTTCCGCGCCGATCCGATCGACCTTGTCATGGCCGCCTTCCTTCAACTGCTCCAGCCGCTTGGTGATGCTGTCATAGGCCTCGGGCTCCAGCACCCGGAAGGCGAGCAGCTGCATCTCGCGCATGAAGTCATACATGCCGATCCGCTCCGCCAGCGGGGCATAGATGTCCATCGTCTCCTTGGCGATGCGGCGGCGCTTCTGCTCATTCTTGATGAAGTGCAGCGTGCGCATATTGTGCAGCCGGTCGGCCAGCTTCACCAGCAGCACGCGGATATCGTCCGACATGGCGAGCAGGAATTTGCGCAGATTCTCCGCCGCCCGCTCATTTTCGGACATCGCTTCGATCTTGGAGAGCTTGGTCACGCCGTCGACCATGCGGGCGACATCCTTGCCGAACGCTTCCTCGATCTCGTCATAGGTGACCAGCGTATCCTCGATCGTGTCGTGCAGCAGCGCGGTCACGATTGTCTGGTCGTCGAGATAGAAGTCGGTCAGGATACCGGCGACCTCGATCGGATGGCTGAAATAGGGGTCGCCGCTGGCGCGCTTCTGGCTGCCATGCTTCTGGACAGAAAAGACATAGGCGCGGTTGATCATCACTTCATCCGCATCCGGATCGTAGCGTTTTACCCGTTCGACAAGTTCATATTGGCGTAGCATCGTTTCCCGATTGTGTGGGAAGTGCCTTGCTGCGCAACCAAAAAATCCCGTTTTGTGATATTTGGGTTCCGTTTGTGCAACTTTTGCAACGATTGCCGCTTTGCGCTATTGGTGTGGCATCATGAAACATAATCTTGCCCAGGATCTGGAACAATGTGCCCTTCCCGCCGCGCTGGAGGCGATGGGCGAGCGCTGGTCCTTCCTGATCCTGCGTGGCGCCCTGTCGGGCATCCGCCATTTCGAGGAGTTCCAGTCGACGCTGGGTATCGCCCGCAACATCCTGGCGAACCGTCTGTCGCGGCTGGTCGAAAACGGCATCATGCTGCGCCAGCCGATGCAGTGCGACCGGCGCAAGGTCGAATATCGGCTGACCGAGAAGGGCCAGGAACTGGCCCCGGCGATGATCGCGCTGCGCCAGTGGGGCGAAAAATGGGGCTGTGCGCCGCCTTTCTGCCAGGTGCTGGCGGACAAGCGCGATGGTCAGCCGATCCGGCAGATCGCGGTGCTGGCGCATGACGGCCGCACGCTGGAGTTGAGCGATCTGGTCTGGCTGTGTCGTGACGAGGTCACGCCGATGACGCAAGAGCCGGCCGTGGCGGCCTGACGATCGGATCTGAACCGACGGGACGACTTCACCATGGCGCTGAAATCGCCTAGGTTGGCGGCAATGTCAGTCCATCCCCTTCAGCCCAAACCCTTTTTCGCGGACAAGAATCGCGCCTTCTGGAACCTCCAGTCGCTTGGCTGGGCCGGGGCCTTCCTGCTGCGCGGGTCGTCCACCATCGCCAATGGTCAGCCGCTGTCCAGCCTGATCCCGGTGCTGATCTCCACCGTTACCGGCTATTCGGCGACCCTGCTGATCGCAGTGGCCTTCCGATTCCTGCAGAAACAGCGGCCGATCCTCACCTGGGGCGCGTCGATCGTCACCGTGGTTGCCGCCGCCGCGATGGTCGCCTTCATCGATGCCTGGGTCTTTTCGACCCAGAACAAGGGCAGCGACACGGCTGGGCTGCAACTGTTCCTGGGCGCCTTCTATCTGTCGATGACGCTGCTCGGCGCCTGGTCGGCGCTCTACTATGCGATCAATTTCTACCTGACGGTGGAGGAGCAGGCGGACCAGCTGCTGCATCTGGAGAATCAGGCGTCGAGCGCGCAACTCGCCATGCTGCGCTATCAGCTCAATCCGCATTTCCTGTTCAATACGCTCAACTCCATATCGACGCTGGTGCTGCTCAAGGAAACGACACGCGCCAATGCGATGCTGTCGCGGCTGTCCTCCTTCCTGCGCTACACGCTCATCAACGAGCCGACCGCCCAAGTGACGCTGGAGCAGGAGGTCGAGACGCTGAAACTCTATCTGGAGATCGAGAAGATGCGGTTCGAGGATCGGCTGCGGCCGGTGTTCGACATCGACCCGGCGGTGGCCCATGCCCGGTTGCCGTCGCTGCTGCTGCAGCCATTGGTGGAAAATGCGATCAAATATGCGGTGACGCCCAAGGAGGAAGGCGCCGAAATCTCTGTCATGGCGCAACCTGCCGGTGAAAATGTCCGGATCGTCGTATCGGACAGTGGGCCGGGATTGAACGACGGTGCGATGAAGCCACACATTCCCGTCAGCGAGGGGACGGGCGTCGGCCTGCCGAACATCCGGGACCGGTTAATTCAGGCCTTCGGGGAACGACAGAGGTTCGAAACGCGTTCCACGCAAAGCGGTTTTTCGGTCATCATCGAAATTCCGCTTAACATGGATGAAACATCGAAAGTGGCCGCATGACCATCAGAACAATCCTCGTCGACGACGAAAGCCTGGCTATCCAGGGTCTTAAGCTTCGTCTGCAAGCGCATGAGGATGTCGAAATCATCGAGACATGCACCAATGGCCGCGAAGCCATCCGTGCCATCAAGACGCACAAACCCGACCTCGTGTTCCTCGATATCCAGATGCCCGGTTTCGACGGCTTTTCCGTCGTCCAGGGCATGATGGAGGTCGAACCACCTTTGTTCATCTTCGTCACCGCCTATAGCGACCATGCGATCCGCGCCTTCGAGGCGCAGGCGGTCGACTATCTGATGAAGCCGGTGGATGAAGGCCGCCTGGCCGATGCGCTCGACCGGGTGCGGTTGCGCCTGTCGGACAAGAAGCAGGTGCAGGAAGCGGAAAAGCTGCGCGAGGTGCTGGCCGAGGTCGCGCCCCAGGCGATGAGCGATTTCTCCGCTGCCGGGGATGAGGATGCGCCGGCATCCAACCGTTTCGAAAAGCTCATCAACATCAAGGATCGCGGGCAGATTTTCCGCGTCGACGTGGATTCGATCGAGCGGATCGACGCGGCGGGCGACTATATGTGCATCTATACCGCCGACAATTCGCTGATCCTGCGCGAGACGATGAAGGATCTGGAAAAGCGGCTCGACCCGCGCAATTTCCAGCGCGTTCATCGCTCGACCATCGTCAACCTGAGCCAGGTGCGCCAGGTGAAGCCCCATACCAACGGCGAATGCTTCCTGGTGCTCGAATCCGGCGCACAGGTGAAGGTCAGCCGTTCCTACCGCGACGTCGTCGCGCGTTTCGTCCACTGACGAAACGGCGCCGGCCGCCCGTGCAGGGGCGGCCGGCCGTTTGGTGCGGGATGGCCTGAACCGATCCCGGAGTCTGTTTGGAAAAATCGCGAAAGAGCGATTTTTCGGTACGGTACCAGCCCGCTCCCCCGCCCAACCACCCGACAGGATGACACTGGATCGGGTGGTTGGGCGGGGGAGCGGGCTGGTACCGCCATCTCTCAAATGCCCTCTTCGTCAGTCCATCGTCCGCACCGGACGGACGATCAATTCATTCACATCGACATCGTCGGGCTGCTCCACTGCATAGGCGATGGCGCGGGCGATTGCGTCCGGCGTCAGGGCGATGGCGCGGAAATCCTCCATCGCGGCCGCCGCGCCCGCTTCGGTGATGGTGCTCGCCAGTTCGGATTCGACCACGCCGGGCGACACGATGGTGACGCGGATATCGTCATGCTCCATCCGCAGCCCGTCGGAAATGGCGCGGACTGCATATTTGGTCGCCGAATAGACGCCGCAGGTCGGCCAGACGCGATAGCCGCCGATCGACGAGATATTGACGAAATGGCCGCTGCCCCGGGCCTTGAAGCGGGGCAGGGCAGCGGCGATGCCGTGCAGCACGCCGCGGATGTTGACGTCGATCATCCGGTCCCATTCCTCGACCTTCAGGCTGTCGAAGCGCGACAGCGGCATCAGTCCGGCATTGCTGACCAGCACGTCGATGCGGCCATATTCGGCCTCCGTCGCGGCAATGAAGGCCTCGACATCGGCGCGGTCGGTGACGTCGAGCGCGCGGAAGGCGACCTTGCCGCCGGCGGCGTTCAGTTCTGCGGCGAGTGCCGCCAAGCGGTCGGTGCGGCGGGCGCCCAGCATCAGCCAGGCGCCGCGCGCCGCCAGCAGCCGCGCCGTGCCCTCGCCAATGCCGCTGCTGGCGCCGGTGATCGCGATGACCTTATTCTCGATAGCCATGATTCAATCTCCATCCTTGGTTGGATCGAGGCTCGATCCGATAGAGGATTAATGCGCCTGTTCGGCCCCGGAGCGGTAGAATGGTCCTGCGCCATGATTGCACGATATTCCGAATGGTTGATCTGGCGTGGTGATTATCGGCTTTGTGCGCTATTTGGATTGCCTGAAATTCCTGGAAGGTGGTGCGCATGAGCCATGAGCATCTGGGCGAGCAGATCGCCCGCCATATGGACGCGGACGGCATAGTCGACACGCGGATCCCGCGGCTGACGCTGGTGCGCTGGTCGCAGCCGGGCGAACCGGTACATATGCTCCAGCGCCCGGCGCTCTGCATCATCGCGCAGGGCGCCAAGCAGGTGATGATGGGCGACGCGGTCATTGCCTATGGCCCGGCCAGCTATCTGGTCGCCTCGCTCGACCTGCCGATCACCGGCACGGTGACGCAGGCGGATGGGGATAGCCCCTATCTCTGCTTCTGCCTCTATCTCGACCCGGCGATGCTGTCCGACATCGCGCTGGCCCTGCCGGCTGCTGCGGCGGTGGAGGAGGGGCGTGCGCTCTCGCTCCACCCGATCACGCCCGAACTGCTGGACGCGGCGAGCCGGCTGACGGGCCTGCTCGGCCAGCCGGACAGCGCCGCGCTGCTGGCGCCCTTGGTCGAGCGGGAATTGCTGCTGCGGCTGATGATGGGACCGAGTGGCGGGCTGCTGCGGGCGATCGCCAGCGGCGACAGCCGCACCGGCCAGATCGCGCGCGCGATCCGCTGGCTCAAGGCCCATTATCGCGAGCCGTTCAGTGGCCCGGTGCTGGCCGATCTTGCCGGCATGAGCCTGTCGAGCTTCCACGATCATTTTCGCCGGGCGACGGCGATGACGCCCCTGCAATATCAGAAACAACTGCGGCTCCAGCAGGCGCGGCAGATGATGCTGGCACAGCGGATCGACGCGGCGGAGGCGGGCTATCAGGTCGGCTATGACAGCCCGTCCCAGTTCAGCCGCGAATATCGCCGCCTGTTCGGCGCGCCGCCCCAGCGCGACGTCGGCCGGTTGCGCGCCATGCCGAACCGGGCGCTGGCGATTTGAGGGAGGCTCTCGCGCCGTTGCGCTGGCCCACCCCCTTGATGGGAGTCACTTGCCTCCCATCAACCCCTCCCGCCAGCGGGAGGGGGAACTTGTCTTAGCGGAACACCCATTGGCGGTTGAGGGCGAACACCACGGCGGGGGTGACGAAGATCATCGCCGGGATCGGCGACCATTCGGGCCAGCGCATATGGGTGACGCACAGATAGACCCACAGGGCATTCAGCGCATAGCTGACCAGCGAGACGGCAACGAAGCGGAAGCCGCGCGCGGCATGGCCCGACTGGCTGCCATGGCCGCGGAAGGTGAAGGCGTTGTGCAGCACATAGCCGATGGCCACGGCGCAGAGATAGCCGATGCCGTTGGCGACCTGAGGGTGGAGGCCGACGGGCGCCGCCAGCGTCCAGTAGATCGCCGCCTGGCAGGCGGTGATGAACATTCCGGTCACGCCATAGCGCAATATCTGCCAGAACAGCGCCCGGTGGGCGGGCGTCAATTGGTCGATGATTTTCATGGAGCCCCGTTGCGCTTTGATGCGGAGCGTCTAATCCACCGGCCATGAACTTGCAAAGCTGGCCTGTATTTCGCGCCCGCGCGTCCCATTGGTTCGCGATCCTTACCGCTTATGCCGATCGCCACTGGAAGTGGCTGACCTTCCTGATCTGGATCGCGATCCTGGTCGGCATGCTGGTCGACCGCTGGCCCGCGATCCACTGGCTGACGCTGAGCGATACGGACGACAATATCCGCTTCGTCCAGGTGAAGGACTGGCTGGCGGGGCAGGGCTGGTATGATCTGCGCCAATATCGGCTCGATCCGCCCGGTGGCGCCAATATCCACTGGTCGCGGCTGGTCGACATCCCGCTCGCCGGGCTGATGCTGTTCTTCCGCGCCTTTGTCGAACAGGATCTGGCCGACCGGCTGGCCTGCGCGATTGCGCCGCTGCTGCCGCTGTTGCTGCTGATGCTGAGCCTGGGGTCGATTGCGCGGCGGTTGGCGGGCGACGCGGTCGGTGCGCGCTGGGCCTGGCTGTTCGCGGTGCTGGCGCCGCTCGCCGCGCAGATGGGCCTGGGCATGTTCGCGCCGATGCGGATCGACCATCATGGCTGGCAGCTGGCGCTGGCGCTGACGATGATGGCGGGCCTCATCGATCGCAACTGGCTGCGCGGCGGCGTGGTGGCCGGCGTGTCGAGCGCCCTGTCGGTGGCGATCGGCATGGAGATGATCGTCTATCTGGCCGCCGGTGGCGCGCTGGTGGCGCTGCGCTGGGTGTTCCGCGATGGGGCGGGGCGGCGGATGCTGCCCTATGGCCTCAGCCTCGCGGGGGCGACCTCGCTCTGCTACGTCCTCTTCGCCAGCTACGACAATCGCCACATGGTGTGCGACGCCATCTCGCCCATCTGGGTCGCGGTGTTCGGCGCGGCGGGTGCGGGCATGGTGCTTTTGAGCCGCCTGCCGCTGCGGCTCTGGTGGCAGCGGCTGATCGCCGGCATGATCGTCGGCGGCGCGGTGGGCCTGTTCTTCTTCCTGAACTGGCCGCAATGCCTGACCCCCTATCAGATCTCGCCCGAACTGCAGCAGCTCTGGCTCGCCAATATCCGCGAGGCAAAGCCGATCACCGCGCAGGCGCAAAGCCTGGTCGTGCCGCTGATGGCGCTGCCGGCGGTGGGCCTTCTGGGCCTGCTCTGGGCGCTATGGGATGTGCGGCGCGACAGCGACCGGCTCTGGGCCTTCGCGACGATCGGCCTGATGATGCTCTTCTCGACCGCTCTGCTCTTCTGGCAGCTGCGCGCCGGGCCGGCGGCGCAGTTGCTGGCGATCCCGCCTGCCGCCTGGGCCGGATGGCGGCTGGTGACGGCGATCTTCACCGGATCGCGCCGGGTGCGCATTCTGGCCGGGATCGGTGCGCTGCTGGTCGGCGCCATCGCCTGTGCCTATCCGCTCTATCCGCAGGTGATCGCGCTGTGGCAGCAGGCGACCGGCACCAAGCCCAAGCCCTGGCGCCCGTCCGCCATCGCCCGCACCGACGCGATCAAGAAGGCCAATGGCCGGTGCCGCACGCTGCCGGCGCTGGAGGTGCTGGACCAGCTGCCGCCGGCGACCATCTTCACCATGGTCGATCTGGGACCGCGCATCATCGCCACGACGCATCATAGCGCGGTGGCCGGCCCCTATCATCGCAATGGCGCGACGATCCTCGACATGCATCATGCCTATGACGGGCCGGCCGACGCCTTCCGTCCGATCGCGGCGAAGCATCATGCGACCTATTTGCTGGTCTGTCCGAATTTCCCGGAAGGGACCATCTATCAGTCGCGCAGCCCGCGCGGTTTTTATGCGGACCTGATGCGCGGCACGATTCCCACCTGGTTGCAGCCGGTGACGCTCAAGACGGCGATGACGCTGCCCTACACGCTGTACAGAATCGATTATTCAGCGCCGGGCAGCAAAAAAGTCGCGCAGCAGCGCTGATCCTTCCGCCTCGGCCAGCCCACCATAGATTTCGGGGCGGTGCAGGCATTGCGGCTGGGCAAAGAGGCGCGGTCCCTGTTCGACCGCGCCGCCCTTGGGATCGGACACCGCATAATAGAGCCGGGCGACGCGCGCGTGGGAAATCGCGCCCGCGCACATCGGACAGGGTTCCAGCGTCACCCACAGGTCGCAGCCGGTCAGGCGGAAGTCGCCGATCCGGGTGGCGGCGGCACGAATCGCCACCATTTCGGCATGGGCGGTGGGATCATTGTCGCGGCGGTTGCGATTCTCGCCCTCGCCGATGATGACGCCATCGCGCGTGACCACGGCGCCGATCGGTACCTCGCTCGCCGCCTCTGCCGCGCGAGCCAACGCAAAGGCGCGGCGCATGGGTTCGGGCAACGGGAAGGGCGAAGTCATGACCCCGCCTTAGTCTGAGAGAGAGAGCCGCACCAGCCTTCAGCCGAGTCATGCTTTGGCTGAAGGCTGGTGCCGTCCATGCGCCGGGAGGCGCATAAAAAAACCGCGAATCGACTCAGGGCTTCTTGACGTCCACGGTCGGAACCTCGACCGTTTCGTTGCGGCTGCCCACTTCGACCTTGGCGACGCTCGCCTCATATTTGGGCAGGGCGCCCTGTTTTACGGAGACTTCGGGCAGGCGACCCTCCTTGGTCTTCTGCAGGTCGATGAATCCGGTTGCTATCCCGGCGCCGATGACGATAAGCGCGATCAGCAGCAATCCGCCGATGAAACGCATGGCACTCTCCTCTATTGAACGGGGGAATGAACGCGGGGCCCGGTGAAATGGTTGCGATAGTGCCACGAACCGAGCGGAAGGTTGACGGCGAGCGGGAATCCCGCTATCGGCGCCGCTTTCCGAACGAACCCGAATTTCAAAGGTTGATTGACTATGTCGCGCATTTGCGAGCTGACCGGTAAGGGTCGCCAGGTGGGTCACAATGTTTCCCACGCCAACAACAAGACCAAGCGCGTGTTCCTGCCGAACCTGCAGAACGTGTCGCTGATCTCCGAAACCCTGGAAACCACCGTCAAGCTGCGCGTGTCGACCCATGGTCTGCGCTCGGTCGAGCATAATGGCGGCCTCGACAACTGGCTGGTCAAGACCAGCGACGAGAAGCTGTCGCTGAAGGCCCGTCGCCTGAAGCGCGACATCGTCAAGAAGCAGGCTGCTGCAGCCGCCTGATTCGCTTCGATTCGTTTCGGCATAAAAAGCGGCCTGGCAACAGGCCGCTTTTTTGCGTTTTCTGACATTCCCTGCTGCGCGGGGAATGCGCCGCAGCGTCCCGGTCAATCCAATCCGAATTTCAGCAGCAAGGTGCGCTGGAAGAATTCGTGATTGTCGTCGGATGCGACCCACAGGATCGTCCGCCCCTGTTCCCGGCTGAGCGCAAGTCCTTCGAAATTGTCGGCCAGCAGGGGTGGCGCCAGCCGTGTCAGCGTCCGGGCGCGCAGTTCCGTATTCGGTGCGGGATTCTCCGGCAGCTCGATCATCGCGATCGTCGCGGTGAACAGTTCCTGCAGGGTCAGGCGCCGGTTCAGCACCAACAGATGGCGATCGTCCAGCGCGACCATGTCGGTCGGACGATAGCCCTGCGGCGCGACATAATGGAGATGGATCGGATCGGCCGTGTCATGCTCGGCGGGATCGCCCGACCAGAGCAATGTGTCATGATGGCCGTCGGCGGTCATGCCCATCTCGCCGATCGCGATGAAGCGGCCGTCGGGCAGGCGGGTGAAGGATTCGATTGATCCGGTCTTGGGCCAGGCGACGATTTCCGGCCAGGTCCGGCACGCCTCCACCCGCGCGAAGCCGGGGGAGTAGCGGCAGATCGCCTGGAGCAGTTCGAACCCGACCCAATAGCGGTCGCTGGCCGGGTCATGGGTCATGGATTCGGAGTCCCAGGACCACCAGGGCCGGTCCCTGTCCTGCGCCCGCACCGGCAGCGGCGCGATGAAGGGGCGGCGGCTGGCGCGGCCGGGGCCGACATGGAAGCCCATCAGCACGCCGGCATCGCTCAGCGCCAATATCTGGCCTGGTCCGTCGACCAGCAGCGAGGATATGCTGCCGAAGGCGGGATTGTCGCTGCCAAGCTGCCAGCCGCCCAGATAGGTGAGCGTGCCGACCCGGCGATGATCGGGATCGCCGCTGTCGAGCGGCACGGCGCGCGCCGTCACCAGCAAAGTGCCCGGCCGCACGGCGGCGGGCTTGGTGGACGGCGGGGCAGGCAGCAGCAGGATCGCAAGAGCGAGAACGATCAGGATTCGATGCATCGCGCTCCGCCATAGGGGAAATGTCGGCGGGGCGCAGCAGGGGAGTGGCAAAGCGTTGCCAGCTGAACGGTGGCTGTCACCGCCATTCAGGCTCCACTCAACGCGAATCAGTCATAAGGGCATCAATCCTGGTGATCGGCCCGTCCGGTTCACCGCGGAAATGGCAATTTGAGGAGCAACGCCATGAAGATGAAGTATCTGATCAATCTGGGTGCTGCGCTCGCCATGGGCGCTGCCTCCCTCGCCGTCACCGCGACGCCTGCCATGGCGCGCGATGGCTGGGGCCGTGGCTATGAGCGGGGCGACTATTATCGGGGTGATCGCGGTTATCGTGGCGACCGTGGCTATCGGGGTGACCGTGGCTATCGCGGTTACCGCGGCGACGGCGGCTATCGCGGCAATTATTATCGCAATGATTATCGTGGTGGGTATCGCGGCGGCTATCGCTGCCGGGACAATGGCACGGGCGGCACCATCATCGGTGCGATCGCCGGTGGTCTGCTGGGTAATGAAGTCGGCAAGGGCAGTGGCCGCTATAACCGTGGCGACGGCACCACGGGCGCCATCATCGGCGCAGGCGTCGGTGCGCTGGCCGGTCGCGCGATCGACCGCAACTGCTAAGCCGCATTTCTGAAGATGAAGAAAGGGCCGTCCCCGCCAAAGGGGGCGGCCCTTTTGCTATCGGGCGGCGTTGCCCGTGGTCTGGCGGCGATCGGCGCGGGCGGCCGCGACGGCGGCGGGGTTGAGGCCGGCCTCCTGCGGCGATGCCGCGCCGGCGCGCGCATCCAGTTGCGCCGCGGCGGCATTGAGGGCGCTGGCTTCTGCGGCGGTCACGCTGCCGACACCGTCATCCTCGCTCGCATGGCAGGCCCCCAGCGCCAGCAGCAGCAGCAGGGCAGGTCGCTTGGTCAATCGCCGATCCTTTCGCGCATAAGAAAAGGGCCGCTCCCGTTTCCGGTGCGGCCCTTTTCCAAAAACTCTTCCCGAAAGGGAAATTACATCGCGTTGGCGACGTTGTTGGTCGCGTTCGAAGCAGCGTTCGCAGCGTTATCGGCAGCGTTCAGCGCGGCGTTCATGGCGTTGTCGGCAGCGTTCGAAGCGTTCTCAGCAGCGTTGGCGGCGTTGTTGGCAGCGTTTTCGGCGGTGTGGCCACCGCAAGCAGCCAGACCCAGCGAAGCGGCGAGAACGAGCGAAAGAGCAATCGACTTGGACATGGGCAAACCCCTCTCAGAGAAAAAAAGATGCAGACCACTCTCGGAGAAAAGCTCACCCCCCATTGCGCCTGCGCGCTGATTCGTAATGCTTTGGGCGGAGCAAGGCAATCCCATTCCTGTGCGGGAGGGGCTGATAAGGCGCGGTTTTTGTCGCAAGCGCCGCCAATTGACTGCCATTGACGTATATAAAGATTTCTTTATATGATGAACGAATGAGTGGCGCCCTCGACATTTTCCGGTCTCTTGGAGACCCGACGCGGCTGCGCATCGTCCACCTGTTGCGGGCGATGGAACTGGCGGTGGGCGAAGTGGCGCAGGTGGTCGACCAGAGCCAGCCACGCGTGTCGCGCCATATCCGGATACTGGTCGAGGCCGGCCTGGTCGAGCGGCGCAAGGAGGGCAATTGGGTCTTCCTGCGGCTGGTACAGGCGGAGTCGGTCCAGCCCTTCATCACCCTGTTCGACCAGTTGCAGCCCACGGCCGTCGAGGCCGCCTGGCAGAGCGCAGATCTCGCGCGGCTGGTGGCGGTGCGGGCCGAGCGCGCGCGCGCAGCCGAAGCCTATTTCGCCGAACATGCCGAGGAATGGGACGCGATCCGTTCGCTGCATGTCGCCGAGGTCGATGTCGAAGCGGCGATGCAAGCGTTGCTGGATGGGCAGGTTATCGGCCATCTGCTCGATATCGGCACCGGCACCGGCCGGATGATCGAATTGTTCGGCCCCGCCGCCGATCAGGTGACGGCGCTCGATCGCAGCCCCGATATGTTGCGACTGGCCCGCGCCAAGCTGCCCGAGGATGCCGGCGACAAATATGCGCTGCTGCTCGGCGATTTCGGTGCGCTGCCGATCGATCCGGCCAGCGTCGACACGGTGCTGCTGCATCAGGTGCTGCATTATGCACAGGCGCCTGAGCAGGTGGTTGCGCAGGCGGCGCAGGTGCTGCGGCCCGGCGGCCGGGTGCTGATCGTCGATTTTGCCGCCCATGAACGCGAGGAGCTGCGCACGCGCGACCAGCATGCGCGCCTGGGTTTTTCCGACATCCAGATCGAAAGCTGGTTCGCGCAGGCGGGCCTGGAGCTGGAACGGGTGGAAACGCTGCCCGGCCAGGAGTTGACGGTACAATTGTGGCTCGGGCGCCAGCGTGGCGCCGACATCCTGCCCATCGAAGAACGGATTTCCGCATGACCCAGATTGATCGCGCCCAACATCATTCCGAGGGGCCGCTCTATGCGGATCTGGCCGGCGACCTCAATGTAAGCTTCGAATTCTTCCCGCCCAAGACGGAGAAGATGGAGGAGCAGCTCTGGTCGGCGATCGAGACGCTGACGCCGCTGGCGCCCAAATTCGTGTCGGTGACTTACGGCGCGGGCGGCTCCACCCGCGAGCGCACCCATAATACGGTCGCCCGCATTGCCAGGGAAACGCCGCTGGCCGCCGCCGCACACCTGACCTGCGTGGCCGCCAGCAAGGCTGAGATCGACGAGGTCGCCGATGCCTATTGGGCGGCGGGCGTGCGCCATATCGTCGCGCTGCGGGGCGATCCGCCGGAGGCCGGCACGGCGTTCCAGCCGCACCCCGATGGCTACAAGGGGGCGGCCGAACTGGTCGAGGGGCTGCGCAAGCGCCATGATTTCGAGATTTCGGTCGCCGCCTATCCGGAAACCCATCCGGAAGCGCAGAGCGCGCAGAGCGACATCGACAATCTCAAACGCAAGATCGACGCCGGCGCGACCCGCGCGATCACCCAATTCTTCTTCGAGGCGGATAGCTTCTTCCGCTTCCGCGACACGGTGGCCGCCGCCGGCATCGATGCGGAGATCATCCCCGGCATCATGCCGGTCAGCAATTTCGCCGCGGTCCAGCGCATGTCGGCGATGTGCAACACCGATGTTCCCGCCTGGATGGGCCGCCTGTTCGACGGGCTGGACCAGCATCCCGCCGCGCGCCAGCTCGTCTCCGCCACGCTGGCGGCCGAACTGTGCCGCAACCTCTATATGGGCGGCGTGCGCGACTTTCATTTCTATACGCTCAACCGGGCGGAACTAAGCTATGCGATCTGCCACCTGCTTGGGCTGCGGCCGCAGGTTGCGGTGGAGCTAATGGCATGACTTTTCTCTTCCCGTTCGCCCTGAGCTTGTCGAAGGGCTCTACCGACCGCAGGGAGGTGTCTTCGCCTCCGCTCAGACAAGGGCTTCGACTTCGCTCAGCCCGAACGGAGTTTTGACGATGAACGCTGAACAGAAATTGCGCGCCCTGGCGGCGGAAAAGATCCTGATCTTCGACGGTGGCTATGGCACGTCGATCCAGAAGCATGGCCTGACCGAGGCCGATTATCGCGGCGACCTGGACCTGGCCAAGGACCAGAAGGGCAATAACGACCTGCTCTGCCTGACCCGGCCGGACATCGTCGAGGGCATTCACACCGCCTATCTCGACAATGGCGCCGACATGATCGAGACCAACACCTTCTCCTCCACCAAGATCGCGATGGCCGATTATGGTGCTGAGCATCTGGTGTGGGACATCAATGTCGCCGCCGCCAAGATCGCGCGGGCCGCATGCGAGAAGGCCACGGCCAGGGACGGCAAGCCCCGTTTCGTCTGCGGCTCGATCGGCCCGACCAACAAGACGCTCAGCATCTCGCCCGACGTCAACGACCCCGCCTATCGCGAGGTCGACTATGATACGCTCAAGGCCGACTATCGCGAACAGTGCGACGCGCTGATCGCCGGCGGCGTCGATTTCCTGCTGATCGAGACCTGCTTCGATACGCTCAACGCCAAGGCCGCAGGCATGGCCGCGCGCGAGGCGGAGGCAGCAGCCGGCCGTTCGGTGCCGGTGATGCTCAGCTTCACCATCACCGACATGTCCGGCCGGAATCTCTCGGGCCACACGATCAACGCCTTCTGGTATTCGCTGCGGCATCTGAAGCCGCTGACCATCGGCGTGAACTGTGCCTTCGGCGCGGACCTGCTGCGGCCCTATCTGGCCGAACTGTCGAAGAATGCCGACACGCTGATCCTGGCCTATCCCAATGCCGGCCTGCCCAATGAACTGGGGCAATATGACGAGTTGCCGGAAACCACCGCGAAGCTGATCCGCCAGTGGGTGGATGAAGGGCTGGTCAACATGGTCGGCGGCTGCTGCGGCACGACGCCCGCCCATATCGGCGCGGTGGCGAAGGCGCTCGACGGCCACAAGCCGCGCCAGGTGCCCGAACTGACGGTCGTGACGCGCCTCGCGGGCCTTGAGCCGATGCACATCGCGGCCTAGTTTCATCCTCCCCTGAAGGGGGAGTTCAAGGGAGACCCGTGTCTCCCTTGAACTGGCGAAGCCAGACGGAGGGGGATCACCCCCTCGATAGCGTGATACCCCTCCACCATGCCTGCGGCATGGTCCCCCTCCCCTAAGGGGGGAGGATTTTTGGAAGAAACCGATGACCCAGCAATCCACCGCAACCTTCGTCAACATCGGCGAGCGCACCAACGTCACCGGATCGGCCAAGTTCAAGAAGCTGATCATGGCGGGCGACTATGCCGCGGCGATCGACATCGCCCGCGAGCAGGTCGAAAATGGCGCGCAGATCGTCGACGTCAACATGGACGAAGGCCTGCTCGACGCGGTCGAGGCGATGACCACTTTCCTGAAGCTCATGACGTCGGAACCGGACATCAGCCGCGTGCCGGTGATGATCGACAGCTCCAAATGGGAAGTGATCGAGGCGGGTCTGAAATGCGTGTCCGGCAAGCCGGTGGTCAACTCGATCAGCATGAAGGAAGGTGAAGAGGCCTTCCTGCATCATGCCAGGCTCTGCATGGCCTATGGCGCGGCCGTGGTCGTCATGGCCTTCGACGAGACCGGCCAGGCCGATACCCAGGCCCGCAAGGTCGAGATTTGCGAGCGCGCCTACAAGCTGCTGATGACGATTGGCTTCCCGCCCGAAGACATCATCTTCGATCCCAATATCTTCGCCGTCGCGACCGGGATCGAGGAGCATAACAATTACGGCGTCGACTTCATCGAGGCGTGCCGGGAAATCAAGAAGCGCTGCCCGCACGTCCATATCTCGGGCGGCCTGTCGAACTTCTCCTTCTCGTTCCGCGGCAACGAGCCGGTGCGCCGGGCGATGCACTCGGTGTTCCTCTACCACGCCATCCCGGCCGGCCTCGACATGGCGATCGTCAATGCCGGGCAGCTCGACGTCTATGACGCGATCGACCCGGCGCTGCGCCAGGCGTGCGAGGACGTCCTCCTCAACAGCGATCCTGAAGCCGGCGACCGCCTCGTCGCGCTCGCCGAAAGCTTCAAGGGCAAGGATGCCGCATCGGAAAAGGCCGCGCAGGAATGGCGCGGCTGGCCGGTCGCCAAGCGCCTCGAACATGCGCTGGTCAAGGGCATCGACATGTATGTGGTCGAGGATACGGAGGAATGCCGCCTCGCCGCCGACAAGCCGATCCATGTGATCGAAGGGCCACTGATGGACGGCATGAATGTCGTCGGCGACCTGTTCGGCGCGGGCAAGATGTTCCTGCCGCAGGTCGTGAAGTCCGCCCGCGTCATGAAAAAGGCGGTGGCGCATCTGCTGCCCTTCATCGAGGCGGCGAAGGAGCCCGGCGCCAAGGGCAAGGGCAAGATCATCATGGCGACGGTGAAGGGCGACGTTCATGATATCGGCAAGAATATCGTCGGCGTCGTGCTCCAGTGCAACGGCTTCGACGTGATCGACATGGGCGTGATGGTGCCCTGGCAGGACATCATCAAGGCCGCGAACGAGAATGACGCCGACATGATCGGCCTGTCCGGCCTCATCACCCCCTCGCTCGACGAGATGGTGACGGTGGCAGCCGAAATGCAGCGCGCCAATATGACCATGCCGCTGCTGATCGGCGGCGCGACCACCTCGCGCGTCCACACCGCACTGCGCATCGATCCCGCCTTCACCGGCCCGGTCGTCCATGTGCTCGACGCCAGCCGCGCCGTCGGCGTCGCTACCGCGCTGGTCTCGGAAACGCAGAAGGCCGACTTCGTCAGCAAGACCAAGGCCGATTATGAGCATGTCCGGGTCGCCCGCGCGAACAAGGGGCAGAGCCAGCTCCTGTCGATCGACGACGCCCGCGCCAACGGGTTCGAGATGGACGAGAGCCTGAAGGCACCGCGCCCGCGCCTGCCCGGCACCCACCGCTTCCCCGACTGGGATCTGAAGGATCTGGTCAACTATATCGACTGGACCCCTTTCTTCCGCGCCTGGGAACTGGCCGGCAATTATCCCGCCATCCTGGAGGACGAGATTGTCGGCGAAAGCGCCCGCAGTCTCTTTGCCGATGCGCGGAAGATGCTGGGCAAGATCATCGACGAGAAATGGCTGACCGCGCGCGGCGTCGCCGGCCTGTGGCCGTGCCGTCGTCAGGGCGACGACATCATCGTCCATGTCGAGGATGAGAAGCACTATACCCTGCCGATGCTGCGCCAGCAGATCGCCAAGCGCGAAGGCCGGGCAAACATGTGCCTCGCTGACTTCATCAGCCATGATGGCGACTGGATGGGCGGCTTTGCCGTGTCGATCCACGGCATCGAGCCGCACCTCGCCCGCTTCAAGAATGCGATCGACGATTATTCGGATATCCTGCTCAAGGCGCTGGCCGACCGTCTGGCCGAAGCCTTTGCCGAGCGGCTGCACCATTATGTCCGCACCGCCTTGTGGGGCTATGCCGAGGGCGAGCAGCTGACCAACGAGGCGCTGATCAAGGAAGAATATCGCGGCATCCGCCCGGCACCCGGCTATCCGGCCTGCCCGGAACATAGTCTGAAGCCGATCCTGTTCGAGATGCTGGACGCCCATCATGCGACCGGCGCGACCCTGACCGAAAGCTTCGCCATGCTGCCGACGGCGGCGGTCAGCGGCTTCTATTTCGGCCACCAGCAGGCCGAATATTTCGGCGTCGCCCGCGTCGGCCGCGACCAGCTGGAAGATTATGCCCAGCGGCGCGGCATCGATCTGGACACGGCGGAACGCTATCTGCGCCCGAACCTGGACTGAAGTCTGGTATCCCTTCTCCCTCCCGCTCGCGGGCGGGAGAAAGGGCAGGGTGCCACCCTATTTGCTGATAAGCTGAGCTTGTCAGACCCGTGGATCGTTCCGCCTGTAAGGTGGTTCCCCGTTGCGCTAAGGGGACGCGCACCACGCACAGGGGAGATTGATCGATGGCCTATACGCTCATCACCGCCAACCGGAATTATTCGAGCTGGTCGCTGCGGCCCTGGCTGCTGATGAAGGGGCTGGGGATCGATTTCGTCGATCGCATCGAGCCCTTTGCCGCGCCGGTCAATTACAGCGCCTTTCGCAGCTTTTCGCCGACGGGGCAGGTGCCCGCGCTGATCGATGGCGACCGGACGGTCTGGGATTCGCTCGGCATCCTTCTCTATCTGGCTGACCGGCATCAGGGCGTCTGGCCTGCCGATGCCGATGCGCGGGCCTTTGCCCAGTGCGCGGTGGCGGAAATGCACAGCGGCTTTTCCGCGCTGCGATCGACCTGCACGATGAATGTCGGGGTGCGGGTGGAGCTGAACCTGATCGAACCGGCGCTGAACAAGGATATCGCCCGGCTGCGCGAACTCTGGGAGCAGGGGCTGGGGCGCTTTGGCGGCCCCTATCTGGCGGGTGCGCAATTCAGCGCGCTCGATGCCTTCTATGCGCCGGTCGCGTTCCGGGTGCGCAGCTATGGCCTGGATGTCGGGCCGATCGCGCGCGGCTGGGTCGAAACCATGCTGGCCCATCCCGCGATGCGCGAATGGGAACAGGCGGCGCTGGCTGAAAGCTGGCGCGAGGACAGCCATGAGGCCGAACTGGCGGCGGTCGGCCGCGTGGTCGAGGATTATCGCGCGGCGTAACATTATTGCTTCAGCCTTGCGAAAAACGCACATTTTCCATCGCAAGCAGCGTTTCTCCCCCTTTCCCCTGGCGCCTTACGGGTCTAGGGGGAGGGGACCATGGTTAAGCCACGCACCCTCTATGAGAAGATCTGGGACGCGCATGTCGTTGAACGGCGTCCCGATGGAACCTGCCTGATCTATATTGATCGTCACCTCGTGCATGAAGTGACGAGCCCGCAGGCGTTCGAAGGCCTACGCCTCGCCGGGCGCAAGGTGCGCCGGCCCGACCTCACCCTTGCGGTGCCCGACCATAATCTGCCGACCACGCCGCGCCGCGACGCCGACGGCCATCGCATCCCGATCGCCGACCCGGAAAGCGCGCAGCAGCTTGCCGCGCTGGAACGCAATGCGCCGGAATTCGGCGTGCGCCTGATTGGCGACGCGGACCCGGAACAGGGCATCGTCCATGTCGTCGGCCCGGAACAGGGCTTCACCCTGCCGGGCACCACTTTGGTGTGCGGCGACAGCCATACCAGCTCGCATGGCGCGCTAGGTGCGCTGGCCTTCGGCATCGGCACGTCCGAGGTCGAGCATGTGCTGGCGACCCAGACCCTGCTGCTGAAACAGTCCAAGACCATGCAGGTCGTGGTCGAGGGCGAGCTGGGCTATGGCGTCACCCCCAAGGATGTGGCGCTGGCGATCTGCGGCACGATCGGCACCGCCGGCGGCACCGGCTATGTCATGGAATATCGCGGGTCGGTGTTCCGCGACATGTCGATCGAGGGCCGCCTGACCGTTGCCAACATGTCGATCGAGGCGGGCGCCCGGTCCGGCCTGTTCGCGCCGGACGAAAAGACCTTCGCCTATATCGAAGGCCGTCCGATGGCGCCCAAGGGCGCCGACTGGGATGCGGCCGTCGCCTGGTGGAAGACGCTGCACACGGATGAAGGCGCGACCTTCGACAAGACCGTCGTGATCGACGCGGCGGACATCGTGCCCAACGTCACCTGGGGCACCAGCCCCGAGGATGTCGTGCCGGTGACCGGCGTGGTGCCGGACCCGGAAAGCTTCGCCGATGCGTCTAAGCGCGCCGCCGCGCAGAAGTCGCTCGACTATATGGGCCTGTCCGCAGGGCAGAAGATGGAAGATGTCGCGATCGAGCATGTCTTCATCGGCAGTTGCACCAACAGCCGGATCGAGGATCTGCGCGCCGCCGCCGGCCTGCTGAAAGGGCGGCACATTGCCGCCGGCATCAAGCATGCGATGGTGGTGCCGGGATCGGGCCTGGTCAAGCGCATGGCCGAGGCCGAGGGGCTGGACCGCATCTTCCTCGACGCTGGTTTTGAATGGCGCGAGCCGGGCTGTTCGGCGTGCCTGGGCATGAACCCGGACAAGGTGCCGGCCGGCGAACGCTGCGCATCGACCAGCAATCGCAATTTCATGGGCCGTCAGGGTCCGGGATCGCGCACGCATCTGGTCTCGCCGGAAATGGCGGCGGCGGCCGCGCTGACCGGCCGGTTGACCGATGTGCGCGCACTGATGGGTGAAAAAGAGGGGATGGTCGCATGAAGAAGGTATTCTGGGTGCTGGCGCTGGGCGCGCTGGCCAGTGCGGCGATGGCCGCGACGCTGGGCCGCGCTGAGGACGGCCCCGCGGTGGAGGCGAAGCGGGCGCACTGATGGACAAGCTGACCACCGTCGACGGCCGGGCCTATCCGTTCGGGATGAAGAATGTCGACACCGACATCGTCATTCCGGCGCACTGGCTCAAGACGATTTCGCGCGCGGGCCTTGGGCGCGGCGCGTTCGAGGTGCTGCGCAAGGAACCGGGCAATGTCTTTGACGATCCCGAATATGCCGGCAGCCCGATCCTGATCGCGGGCGACAATTTTGGTTGCGGCTCCAGCCGTGAACATGCCGCCTGGGCGCTTGGCGATCTGGGCATCAAGGTGGTGATCGCGCCGAGCTTCTCCGACATCTTCTCGGGCAATGCGTTCAAGAACGGCATATTGACCGTGGTGCTGCCGCAGGACGCGATCGACCGGCTGATGGAAGTGGCGAAGAGCGATCCGATCCATGTCGATCTGGAGCAGCAGAGCGTCACCACCCAATATCAGGATCGTTTCCACTTCGAGATCGACCCCTTCCGCAAACATTGTCTGCTCGGCGGTCTCGACGAGATCGGCCTGACGCTGGACGAAGCCGATGTGATCGATGCCTTCGAGGCGAAGGATGCGGTCTCGCGCCCCTGGCTGGTTCCGGCCGTTGCCTAAAGGCGCGGTTCCGCCTATCTCCCGATCAGACAGACGTAATTCGACAGGGCTTCATCCATGACCACTTTCGACGACCGCGAGCGCGCATTTGAAAATATGTTCGCGCACGACCAGGAGATGCAGTTCCGCATCCAGGCGCGCCGCAACCGCCTGCTGGGCGAATGGGCGGCGGCGAAGATGGGCCTGACGCCTGAGGAAACCGACGCCTATGCCAAGGCCGTCGTGCAGGCCGATTTCGAGGAAGCGGGCGACGAGGACGTCATCCGCAAGCTGGTCGGCGACATGACCCAGGCGGGGCTGGATATCGACGAAGCCGGCGTGCGCGCAGCGCTTGACGAGCAGGCGGTGGTCGCCCGCCGCATGTTCATCGAAGCGCAGTAAGGCAGGTATCGCCATGCCGATGGCTGCAGACGATATTGCCGAGATGATCAAGTCCGCCATCCCGGATGCGGAGGTCGAGATTACCGACCTGGCCGGCGACGGCGATCATTATGCGGCCAAGGTCGTGTCCGAAAGCTTCCGGGGCATGACCCGAGTGGCGCAGCAGCGCGCAGTCTATGCGGCGCTGGGCGGACGCATGGGCGGAGTGCTTCATGCCTTGCAACTGACCACTGCCGTTCCCAACTAACCGCCATAGCGACATTCGCGTCCCGCCGCGCGGCGACGCCAGACAAGAGAATTGGACCCAGGAACATGACCGACGCCGTGCAGCAGCGGATCGCCGAGATCGTAAACGGCAATGACGTGGTGCTCTTCATGAAGGGCACGCCGCTCTTTCCCCAGTGCGGCTTTTCCAGCCGTGCGATCGCGATCCTGGAGCATCTGGCCGTCAATTACGAGACGGTCGACGTGCTGCAGGACCAGGCGATCCGCCAGGGCATCAAGAGCTTCTCCGATTGGCCGACCATTCCCCAGCTCTATGTGAAGGGCGAATTTGTCGGCGGCAGCGACATCATGATGGAAATGTATGAGGCTGGCGAACTGCAGCAGCTGATGACCGACCAGGGCGTCGCTGCGGCGAGCTGATCGCCGGTTCAGGGTGAAAGATCGAGGGGCGGTCCGCTGGTCGGGCCGCCCTTTTTTTGGAGTCAAGCGCGGCGAGCGATTGCGCTCAGCGCCGCGACCAGCGCGTCGAGTTCGGCGATCGACGTATAGAGTTGGGGCGTGACGCGCACGCCCTGCACCGTGCCGCGATCGATCGCGACGGTGTAGATGCCATATTGGTCCATCAGGGTCGCCGCGAGCTGCGCCGGGGCGATGCCCTCTACACCGACATTGGCGATGGCACAGGTGCGGGCAGGGTCGGCCGGGGTATTGAGCCGGACGTTGGGCAGGGCGCTGACCTTGCCGGTCCAATAGCTGTGCAGATGGCGCAGCCGGGCGAGCTTGCGCTGTGCGCCGATCGTCTCGTGAAAGGCGATGGCGGTCGCCAGCGTCAGGTCGCTATGGATCGGGTGGGTGCCGCGATGGTTGAGCTTGCGGATATCGTCGTCCGCCATGCTGGCGTCGCCGAACATCGGCCAGAGCGCGGGAATGCGATCGCGCCGGACCCAGAGCAGGCCAAGTCCCAGCGGCGCCGACAGCCATTTGTGCAGCGAGGCGCCGTAATAGTCGCAACCCAAGTCGGGAATGGCGAAGTCGAGATGGGCGAAGCTGTGGGCGCCGTCGACCATCACCGGCACGCCGCGTGCGTGCGCCATCGCGCAGATCGCCTTGACCGGCAGCACCTGCCCGGTGCCACCGACGATGTGCGAGACCATCAGCAGCCGGGTGCGATCGGTCAGCGCGGCGCGATAGACATCGACGATCTCGGTATCGCTATTGGGGTGGAGCGGCACTTCGACGATGCGGTTGATCATGCCATGGCGCCGCGCCTGCAGCGCGAACATATCGATCATCGACCCATAATCCTGGGTCGCCATCACCGCCTCGTCTCCCGGCTTCCAGTCGATGCCGTTGATGATGGTATCGAGTGATTCCGTGGTGTTGCGGGTGACGACAAGTTCTTCGACCGGGCAGCCGGCGAGCCGCGCGACCCGACCGCGCACCTTCAGCACATCGGCGTCCAGCTTCGTGCGCATATAATGTGACGCCTCACCATTGATCGCGCGGATATTGGCGACCTGGGCGTCCAGGATCGTATCGGGCTGGAAACAGTAGAAGCCATTCTCCAGATTGATGAAGCGATTGTCGGTCCGGTAATACGCACGGAGCGCTGCCCAGAAGGGCTCATCCTGGGCCAGTTCGGCCTGTGGACGGGCCAGGGCCTGCCCCATGGCGCTTTTGCTCAGTATCAGGCCGATCGCGGCCGTGGCACCTGTCTTCAGCATCTCTCGCTTGTTCAACCCGGCATCCCCTTCGCCACGCATAACGAACGAGATGGAGCGATCCGCGCGGCAAGGAAGAAGGAGAGAGGCCACCGGGTGGGGGATGCCTGCGGAGACCGTGCCGGCATCCCCCGGGTAGTTGAACGGTGGGAATGCGTAATGAGGAGCAATCGCCGTGCCAGATCGCAAGGAGGCAGGAAATGCGGCCTGTTGGAAGGTTAATGGCGAATCGGTGACGATGCGATCTGTAAAGCGAGCCGACATTATGGCGGTTGGGTGGTGACCTGCGGCCTGTCATCGCCCCTGACCGCATCGGCGCGGCTGCGCTGGCGTGCGCATAGTGTAGATTTTTCGATAATTGTGAAATTCAAATAATTATTCAGAAGATGCAGGGGCGTAACTTTTTCGACGAAAAATTTTACCAGTTTTTTGGAGTGTCGGTGAAGTTGCCTACCTCTCTTTAATAGGGCATTATCAAATAGGGGGTGATCCATGACAAGGCCGGGGCGGAGTCATGGTGGCAATGGGCGCCTCCGGCACGGTTGGGGTTCTGTGCGCTTGGCAATGGGAGCGAGCCGATTTGAGGGAGGGGGACGCCGCTGCTGGCGCGGCGCGGCGCTGCTTTTTGTCCTCGTCGGGGCGCATATGCCGTCATCGCGCGCGCAGGACCGGTTGGTGGTTCCGCCCAATGCCCATCCTTTTTCGGCCCCGGCGCAGAATGATCCGATATTGGCGCTGATTGACCAGGCAAGCAGTCATGCCCTGTTCCGATCAGAGGTGGCGGCAGCGGTCGAGCATAATGCGCTGGTCGCCGAAGGCCTGGCCGGCGAGCGGGAGGCGCAGGCGGGCCGCGTGCAGGCGCGATCGGCGCTGTTCCCGACGGTGGATATCAACATCGACGCCAATCGATCGCTGGCGCGCAATTTTTCCAACGATCCCGACAATGTGATCGAACGGTCGCGGCCGCAAGGGCGCACCGATGCGACCGCGTCGGTGCGTCAGCGCCTGCTGGATTTCGGTTCGGCGTCGAGCCGGATCAGCGCCGGCAATGCGCGGGTGGAGGCAGCGCGATCGACCACTCGGGGCTATGGCCAGGATGTGGCGATCCAGACGATCACGGCGTGGTATTCCATCCTTGCCCATCGCTGGATGGAGCAGGCGGCGATCGAATATATCGAACGGCAGAAGCGGTTTCGCGCGGCACTCGAAACCCGGATCGGACGGGGCTATTCGGCGCGGGGCGATTTGCCGCGGCTGGACAGTTCTATCGCCAGTGCGCAACTGCGCCTGGCCGGCTTCCGCCGCGACCGAGGCGGTGCCGAAGCGCAATTTCAGGCGCTGACCGGTCATGAAGTTCCAGCCGGGATTGGACGGGCGCCCTTGCCGCGGATCGATGTCGATGACTCCGACGCGCTGGAGGCGCTGGTGCTGCGGTCGCCAGCCGTATTGCGCGCCGATGCGCAGGCCCGTGCTGCACGACAGGACGCCCGCGCGGCGCGGGCGGAGCGATTGCCGACCATTGCCGCAGGCGTGGATGCAGGGCGTTATGGCGTGTTCGAGAATGCCGACGATTATGACGTCCGCGGTCGCATCATCGTGCGGGCACAACTGGGCGCCGGGATCAACGCCAAGGCGGATCAGGCGACTGCACGGGCCGACGCTGCCGAGGCCTATGCTGCGCGTGTCCGGCAGGAGGCGCTGCGCGACGCGCAGATATCGCTGACCGATCTCAAGGGGCTGGAGGCGCAACTGCTGGCCGCCAAGGCCAGTTATCTGGCCAATAGGGATGCACGCGATGTCGTCGCGACCCGGTTCGAGGCGCTCGACGGCACCCTATATGACCTCATCTATACCGAAGACAGCTATTTTGCCGCGATCACGGCCTTCATCCAGACCCTGGCCGAGCGGGACGTGTCGCGCTTTTCGGTGCTGGCGAAGAATGGCCAGTTGCTGGCCGATCTGAACATCGACATCGACTCCGACCGGATGGTGCAACCGTGACCGACCAGCCTCTGCTTGTTGCTGCCAAGGAGCGTTTCGCGCCCTGGTTGATCGAACCGATGCTGCGCAATCGCCAAACCTATATCAAGGTGGCGATGGCCGCGGCGATGATCAATCTGTTCGCGCTGGTCTCGTCGCTCTTCACGATGACGGTCTATGACCGGGTCGTGCCCAATGATGCCTCCTCCTCGTTGGTCGGGTTGAGCATAGGCCTTGGCATCATCATCATCTTCGACTTCATCCTGCGCCTTCTCCGTGTCTATTTCGTCGATATAGCTGGTGCCAATATCGATTATGAGGTCGGCGACAGGCTGTTTGCCAAGATCGTGGCGCTGCGGCTCGACCAGCGTCGCGGCTCGACCGGCACGTTGACCGGCTTGATGCGCGAATTGGAGACGTTGCGCGATTTCTTCGCTTCGGCAACGCTGACCGCCTTCATCGATGTGCCCTTCATCCTTGTGACGCTTGGCGTGATCGCTATGCTGGGTGGTGTCCTGGTCCTGTTGCCATTGGCGATGATACCGCTCGTCATCCTGGCCGGTCTGTTGACCAACCCGGCGCTCGACCGGCTTTCGGCCCGGAGCCTGGGCGACGGGCTGGTCAAGCAATCGGTGCTCGTCGAAACCATCGGCAATCTCGAAACCGTCAAGGCCAGCGGGGCGGGGCCGATGCTCAACGAACGGTGGCGGGAAGCGCTCAACCGCCATTCGCACAGCTCGCTGGGACAGCGCCTGTTGTCCTCGATCGCGGTTACGGTCGCCAGCAGTGCGAACACCATCGCCTATTGCGGCACGATCATCGTCGGCGTCGGGTTGCTGCGCAACCATATGATCACCACCGGTGCTTTGCTCGCCTGTTCGGTACTGTGCGGCCGGTCGATCGCGCCGCTGGCGCAGATCGCCACCCTGCTGTCGCGCCTGTCGGCGACGCGGGTCGCCTATCGCCAGATCAATGCGCTGATGCAGACGCCGAGCGAAGGGCCGGCCGGTGATGCGTTGAAGCCGGTGGTGCAAGGACGGATCGAATTGCGCAATATCGCCTTCCGCTATCCCGGCGCGTCGGAAAAGGCGCTGGATCAACTCAGCCTGACGATTGCGCCGGGGGAACATGTCGGCTTTCTGGGGCGGGTAGGATCGGGAAAATCCACCCTCGCCCGCATGGTCCTGGGCCTGTACGAGCCGGCAGAGGGGGTGGTGCTGATCGATGGCATCGATGTGCGGCAGTTCGATCCCGCCCATCTGCGCCACCAGGTCGGCGCATCGATGCAGGATCATGCCCTGCTGGCCGGGTCGGTGCGCGAGAATATCTGCCTGCAGCGGGCACATGTCGATGTGGACGAGATGCTTCGGGTGGCGGAGATTAGCGGCACGCATCGCTTCATGGGGCAGATCACCAATGGCTATGATCTGCGGCTGGCGGACAGGGGGGATGGCCTGTCCGGTGGCCAGCGCCAGTCGATCTCGATCGCGCGCGCCCTGGCGGGGCGTCCGCCGGTCCTGGTCTTCGACGAACCCAGCAGCGCGATGGATGCGCAGACCGAAGCCGATCTGATCGGCCGGTTGCAGGAGGAAATCCAGGGCCGGACCTTCCTGCTGATCACCCATCGCACCCCCCTGCTGCGGCTGGTCGACCGGATCATCCTGTTGGAGCAGGGGCGCATCGCCGCCGATGGGCCGCGCGACGCCATGCTGCAGCGCCTGACGCGCGGGAAGGTGGCATGAGCATGAACCAGCAGGCGCAGGCGGCGGGCCATATTCGTCCCGCCATTCCGGCCAATATCTTCCTGTGGCTGATCGGCGCATTTCTGGTCATCTTCCTGTTGTGGGCCGGATTCACCGAAATCGATCGCACCATCCGTGCCGGCGGCAAGGTCATTCCCAGCGCGCAATTGCAGGTCATATCGAATCTGGAGGGCGGGATTATCGAGTCGATCCTGGTGCGCACTGGGCAGGAGGTGAAGCAGGGGGCGGCGCTGATCCGGCTCAATCCTACCCAGCCGGGGGCGGAATTGGCCGCGAACCAGGCCAGTAGCGATGCGTTGTCGTTCAAGATTCTTCGCTTGGAAGCGGAAATGGTGGGGCGGTTTCCGGTCTTCCCGGCTGCTCGCAACGCTGCAATGGCCAGCCAGATTGCCGTCGAACAAAGTTTGCACCGATCGCGTATGGCGGAGTTTTCCAGCCTTGCCCTGGTTGGCGGAACGCGGGTCGACCAGGCGCAGCGTGCCGTGGCTGAGGCCGATGCGGCACAGATGGCGCGGATTTCCGCGCGCGACACGGCGCGCGCCGAACTGCAACTGGTCCGCCCCTTGGTGCAGGAGGGGATCGAGCCGCGCCGGTCGCTGTTGCAGGCGGAAAATAGCTATAATGTGGCGGCCGCAGACGCCGCCGCCGCTGCCGCTGCGCTGGGCCGATCCCATTCCGCGATGGCGGAGGCGCGGGCCAGCGTCGAACAGCAAAAGCGGGACTGGTTCGCCCGAACGGCCGATGAACTGACGGCGGCACGGGCCGAGGCGGCGACGCGCCAGGCGAGCTTGCCGGCCTATGCCTATAAACTGGAACGCACCATCGTTCGGGCACCGATGGATGGACGGATCAACCGGGTCTTTGTCACGACGATCGGGGGCAGCGTGCGACCGGGCGATCCGTTACTGGAAATGGTACCGGGCCGGGACAATCTGCTGGTCGAGATCATGGTCGATGCCAAGGATATCGCCTCTGTCCATATGAACCAGCGGGCCAAGATCGACATCACGGCCTATGACAGCGCGATCTATGGTTCGATGGATGGTCAGGTGGTTGCCATTTCCCCCGATGCAGTGGTCAATGAGCGGACCGGGGAAAGCCATTATCTGGTGCGGGTGCGGACCAGCAGCAATGCGATCACCGATCGCTATGGCCATCGGCTGCTGATCGGACCGGGCATGGGGGCCGAGGCGAAGCTACTGGGCGACAAGCGGACGGTGCTGGCCTATATCCTGACGCCGCTGACACGCTTGCGGGAAACGGCGTTCCGTGAGTGATGGGGCGATAAGGGGGCAGCGTCCGGCCCTCTCCCAAAAAAGGGCGCCCGGTGAACGGACGCCCTTATTCAGCCCCTTTCCCTGAGCGTCAGACCACGACGAACTCGCTCGCCACCAGAGCAAGGCCGGTGCTGAGCGTCGCGAACTGGACGGCCGCGCCAGCGCCATTTCCGTCGGCATCGAACAGCAGCGCGCCGGTGCTGCTGTTGTAGATGATCCGGTCGGTCGAATCATGGGCTGCCGTGCCGATGTAGAAGGCGCCGGCGGACAGGGCGCCGAGTGCCAGGCCGGCAAAGACCGAATCGTCGAGCTGGATCGTGTCATTGGTGACCGTATAATCGGTGATGGCATCAATATTGCCGCCGCCCAATGCGCTCGAAAAAGCGAACAGGTCGGAACCAGCGCCGCCGGTCAGCGTGTCGGCGCCCAGGCCACCGTTGATCGTGTCATTGCCGCCATTGCCCTGGATAACGTTGTTGCCGCCATTACCCGTCAGGATATTATCCTGATTATTGCCGGTGGCGCTGATGTTGCCCGATCCGGTGAGGGTCAGCGTTTCGACATAGGCGCCGGATAGGCTGAAGCTGACCGAACTGAACACCTTGTCACTGGTGCCGCCGGTCGAATATTCGACCACGACGTCACCGCTATTATCGACATAATAGGTATCGTTGCCCGTGCCACCGATCATGCGATCGGCACCCGCTTCGCCACGCAGGACATTGTTGCCGCTATTGCCGGTCAGCGTATCATCGAAGGCGGAACCGGTGAGGTTTTCGATATTGGACAATGTATCGCTACCGGCGCCGCCGGTTGCCTGCGCACCGGCGATCGCCAGACTGACGGTGACGGCAGCGGCGGCCGAGGCATAACTGGCGGTGTCCGTACCGGTCCCGCCTTCCAGACTGTCATCCCCGAGGCCGCCTTCCAGCACGTCATTGCCGGCACCGCCATCGAGAATATCATTGCCCCCCATGCCGAGCAGTGTGTTGATTGCGCCATTCCCGATCAGTGTGTTCACCTGATTATTGCCGGCGGCATTGATGGCCAATGCTCCGGTCAGTGTCAGTGTTTCGACATAACGGCCCGACAGGCTGTAGCTGACCGAGGAGAAAATCCGGTCGCTGGCGCCACCTGTCGATGAGCTTTCGACGACATTGTCCCCGATATTGTCGACATAATAGGTGTCATTTCCATTGCCGCCGGTCATCGTGTCGGCGCCGATGCCGCCGTCCAGCACGTCATTGCCGTCGCCAGCGCTCAGGACGTCATCGCCACCCATGCCCAGGAGGGTGTTGGCGCCACTATTGCCGACCAGCGTGTTGACCTGATTATTGCCAGTTGCGTTGATGTTCGTAGATCCGGTCAGCGTCAGGGTTTCGACGTGTCGGCCCGACAGGCTGTAGCTGACCGAGGAGAAGATGCGGTCATTGGTTCCGCCCGTCGACGATCCTTCGACGACATTGTCACCGACATTGTCGACATAATAGGTATCGTTGTCATTGCCGCCGGTCATGACGTCGATACCGGCGCCGCCGTCGAGAATGTCATTGCCCGCACCGCCGTCGAGGCTGTCGTTGCCAGCCAGGCCATAGAGGGCATCATTGCCGCCATTGCCGGTAAGGGCATTGGCTTCGCCGGATCCGGTAATGTCGTCCGCTCCCGAGCCGCCAATCACATTTTCCACGCTGGCGAGCGAGATCGGGCCAAAGGCCGGGAAGTTGATGTCCCAGAATTCGCCATCTGTCAGGTTGACATGGGCGTCGAGGCCTGCGGTCCCGGAAAAGTCGAACGTATCGATCCCTGCGCCGCCGACGAATATTTCGCCATAGCCGCCATTCCAGCCATTGACGATCTTCAGCGTGTCGTTGCCACCTTCGCCATAGAAAATGTCCTGGCCGCTGCCACCGTCGAAGACATCATTGCCATCGCCGCCGCGAAGCTGGTCATTGCCGGCCCCGCCGCTGAGTATGTCGTTCCCGCCGCCGCCGACGAGCAGGTCGTTGCCGCCATTGCCGTTGAGGATATTGGCACCACTGTCGCCGGTGATCACGTCATCCAGTTGTGTGCCATTGACATTCTCGACGCCGGTGATCGTCCATGGGCCGCCATAAAGCGGATTATATTGCCAGGTTCCGCTGCTCAGATCGACGATCGCACCATAGGTGTTGCTGATCTGGCTGAGGTCGAGCAGATCGATCCCGGTGCCACCGTCCGTGTTGTCGCCATATTCGGTATCGGTGCTCGTCTGACGGATGACAAAGCTATCATCACCTGCTTCGCCATAGACGGTATCCGTGGTCCAGCTGCCATAGATGATGTCGTTGCCCGATCCGCCATAGATGAGATCAAAGCCATAGGAGCCATCGATGATGTCGTTGCCGGCCCCGCCGTAGAGCGTGTCATTGCCCTCGCCGCCAAACAGATAGTCGTTGCCGCCACCGCCGGTCAGCACATTGTCGAGATAATTGCCGACGATCGAATCGTCGCCCGAACCGCCGGTCGCATTCTCGATCATCGAGGCGCTGTTGCTCTGATAGAGCAGGGCGTTGAAGATATTGCCGCGCGCATAATTGCCGGCGCCAAGATAGGCGAGCTGGACATCGCTGAACACCGAATAGCCGCCCGGATTGAGGTCGAGCGTCAGGTCGGTGCTATAGTTGGACAGGTCATAGGTATCGATGCCGCCACCGTCCCAGATCGTCGCAAAGATACGGTTGCCGCCTGGATCGATCGCCAGCGACCCGTTGATATAGGTTTCGCCCGTGGTTGGGCTCCAGCTGTAGACCGTGTCGCCCGACTGGACCGAATAGTCCGCGCCATACATGGTTTGCAGCGCGGCGATGTCGAGCATCATGTAGGTCTGCGGTGCGCCCCATTGTTCATAGCTGTAGCCGCTGAGCGGTGCGCCGACATAGCTGCGATAGGTCATGACCGAAAATTCGACCGAATCCCAAGCATGGGGCAGGGCGACATTGGCGGGGCCGCCTGTTTCCTGGCCATGTTTCAGGCCGAGCGAATGGCCCAGTTCGTGCAACATCGTATGCCAGGCGTAATTGCCGGCGACCGGGTTCTTCAGCGTGTAGATCGAACTGTCATAGGCGTTGCCGAAGAATGTATCGCCGCCATAGATGCTGTTGTTGGGATAATAGGCATAGGCCGTGCCGGGGTCGCTGGAATTGGCGGCCCGGATCGTCGCGGTGCTGGCGCCGGCGCCAACATAGTCGATCGTCAGATTGGTGAAGCCTTCGATCGAGAAACCCCAGGCGGCGCCCAACTGCGTATAGGTTGCGTTGTTGAGCGCCGTATGCATGGCGAGGGTCTGCTGCGCGGTGAACTGGGAAAAGCCTTCATTCTGTGCGCTGATTCCGTCGTTATCGGCGTCGGAAAAATAGCCGGCCTGATAGTCTGCCGCCGCATCCGTATCGCTGTAGGTAATGCCTGCCGCCCATTTGACGCCGCTCAATATGCCGTCGATCTTAGCATCGCCGGTCGCGGCCTGGCTGACGGTCGTGGACAGGCTGCCATTTTCCTGTGGGCCGCCCGGATTGCCGGCGCTTGTGGTGTCCGGCGGCGTCATCACATCCTGCGGGTAGAGCAGTAAAACCTCGCTGCGGATCTGCGCCTCGCGCGACACAGCCCAAGTGACGGTATCGACACTGGTCGCATCATTGTCGGATGCGATCGGGGTGGAATAATCGGGGGTCAGCTTTGCTTTTGCCGGGCCTGTTCCAGTAACTTTGAACATACATCCTCCCAAGGGTTAGAGGCTGACACGTTCGCTGTGTCGGTCGGCGACCGTTTATTTTGACCAAGTAATGTCACTATTCATAATGGAATCCAAGCGAAGTGTTTCCCATCGAAAACATGGGCTTGGCCAATGTGCATCGTCATCATTATGAAAAGCTTCGGATTTTTAACGAAGGTTATTTTTCGATAAATTATATTTTTGTTTCATCGCATTGAAAAGTGACAGCTTTTATTTAAGCTGAAACGGATTGGAAACAGTCAGCCGGGCGTGGCTCGGGCGAGCGCAGCGGCCCGTCTGCTGGCTTCCTGTGCAAGCGGGTGCTGTGGGTGGCGCTGGACGAAAAGCAGGTAGGCGTCCCGCGTGCCGCGTTTCTCCATCGTCCTGAATTCCGATCGGATGGCTTCCTCGGCATCGCCCGGGGGCGCCATGATTCCTCCGGTGCCCGGGGGCGCTTTCGTTCCCGAGGGCAGGGCGGGCACCTGGGTGCCCTGCGGCGCTTCGTCCTTCGCGGCGGATGGCGCGGAGCCAAGGCACGCGATCAATGGGGCGGCGAGCAGGCCGGCACGATAGACGGGGGGCATCGGTATCTCCCAGATGTGCGCGATTGGCCAACGGATCGATCCCGGGCCAATCGGAGAAACGGGCTGCAACCGCAGCGTCGCTGCGCGCGGCGATGCCCGTATCGGCGCCTATTTCATACCATGGCCAAACCAGGCCGGCAACGATCGGCCTGGGTCATATGCAAGCCTGTTGACTACATTCGTAATCGATGCGACTACATGTGTAGTTGGAGAGTCGAGACAGGGTCGGGATCAGGCAGTGAGCGAGAAGATCAGCGAAGCGGAACTGGTGGTGATGGAAGCGCTGTGGGAACAGGCGCCGGCAACCGCCAATGATGTCGCCGATCGCGTCACCGCCGAACGCGACTGGAGCCTGCAGACGGTCAAGACATTGCTGTCGCGGCTGATGGCCAAGGAGGTGATCGCCGCCGACCAGGATGGCCGCCGCTTCCTCTATCGCCCGCTGGTGGCGCGCGAGGATTATGTGGCGAGCGAGTCCGGCCGGCTGGTCAATCGCCTGTTTGGCGGTCGCATCTCTCCCCTGGTCGCCCAGCTGGCGAGCCAGGACCAGTTGAGCGCAGATGATATCGCGGAGCTTGAGGAAATCCTGAAGGGGTTGAAATCATGAGCGTCTGGATGGCCGAAACGCTGATCGCCACGACCCTGCTGATGGCGATGGTGATGATGTTGCGACGCCCGGTGGCGCGCTGGCTGGGGGCAGGAGCGGCCTATTGGCTGTGGCTGTTGCCGCTGGCCCGCATGCTGCTGCCGACCTTGCCGCGCGAGGTTGCCGCGCCTTCGCCGCTGCATAATGTCGTGGACCAGGCGGGCCTGCCGGCGCTGCTGGAGATTGCGCCTTCGCCCGCGATACAGGCCGCAGCGACGAGCATCCCCTGGCTGGAAATGGCGATCGGCCTGTGGGCGCTGGGCGTCGTCCTGTTCCTGGTCGTACAGGTGATCGGCTATACCCGGTTTCGCCGCGACATATTGGCCGGGTCGACGCCGCTGGGCGAGGAAGGGCGCATCCGCCTGATCACCAGTCCGCAGGCATCGGGGCCGCTCGCCTTCGGTATCTTCCGCCCCTATATTGTCCTGCCTGCCGATTTCGGCCTGCGCTATGACGCGCAGGAACAGGATATGGCGATCGCGCATGAACGCGCCCATCATGAGCGCGGCGACCTGGCCGCCAATATGGTCGCCTTGCTGCTGCTGGCGCTGCACTGGTGCAATCCCGTCGCCTGGATCGCCTATCGCGCCTATCGCGCCGATCAGGAAACCGCCTGCGACGCGCGCGTCCTCTCGCTCTACGGCCAGGATCAGGCCCATGCCTATGGCCGCGCCATATTGAAGGCCGCCGGTGGTCGCCAATTTGCCGGCGCCTGCCATCTCACCCGCATCACCACGCTCAAGGGGAGGCTGAAAATGCTTTCGAGCCATGAAACATCATTGAAGCGCATCAGCTGGGGCATGGCCGCCGTCGCCATGGTCGTCGCCACCGGCCTCGCCCTCACCGCATCGGGCAGCCGCGCCGCGCAGCAAATGGCGGCGATCACCGACAAGGTCGATCGGGCCGATTTCGCCAAGCTGACCGACCTGGTGTCGCAGCCCGTATCGGCGCGGGAGGCCATGCCGCAGGCCGCGCCGGTTGCCGTCGCCGCGCCCATGCCGGCGGCTGCGCCCGCGCCGATCGCCCATGCGGACCGCGTGCCGCCCGCCCCGCCCGTGCCGCCGGTGACGGTGCGCAGCGAGCCGGGCCGGGTGATCGTCACCCATGCCAATGGCCGGGTCGAAACCCATCGCATCCCGACCGAGGCGGAGATTGCCCGCATGGTGCCGGTGGTGGATGTACGCGAAGGCTGCGAGGGCGATAAGGTCACCAGCCATCGCGAATTTGTCGATGCCAATGGTCGCCGCAACATCCGGGTGCGCATCTGTCAGCGGGCGATCGAGGCGCAGGCCCGCAAGGCGGAGCGGATTGCGATGATCAGCGCTCGTGACGCCGAACGCATGGGTCGCGATGCCGAACGGGCGGGGCGCAATGCGGCACGCGCCGGGCTGAACGCTGCCCGTGCCCAGATCGCCGCCAGTCGCATGCCCGAGCGCGACCGGGACGACGCGCTGCGCGACATCGACCAGGAACTGGCCGACCTCGACCGCAATCAGGACTGATTTTTAGACGGCCACCACTTCGGGCAGGATCGCGTCGAGCAACAACATGCCCGCCGGGCTGACCTGAAGCCGGTTGCCGGTCCGCCAGACCAGCCCCAGGTCATTCATCCGGTCGACCGCCCGATCATCCACCAGCGCGCCGATCGGCAGGCCCGACAGGCCAGCGATCCGGGCCAGATCGACCCCTTCGCCCAGACGCAATCCCATCAGCAGCGCCTCGCGCGCCTTGTCCTCGGCCTGCAGCGGCACTTCCTGTTGCAGGCCGTTGCCGTTGCGATCGACCGCGCTCATCCAGTTTTCCGGCTTCTTGTGACGCAATGTCGCCATGCCGCCGCGCCGGCCATGGGCGCCCGGGCCGATGCCGACATAGTCGCCATAGCGCCAGTAGATGAGGTTGTGGCGGCTTTCCTGCCCCGGCCGGGCATGGTTGCTGATCTCGTAGGAAGGAATGCCGGCCTGCGCCGTCATCGCCTGGGTCATCTCATAAAGGGTGGCGCCATGGTCCGGGTCGACCGGTGTCAGCTTGCCCTGCGCGGCCAGCGTGGCGAAGCGCGTGCCCGGCTCGATCGTTAACTGATAGAGCGACAGATGGCCGGTGCCGAAGGAAAGGGCGCGCGCCAGCTCCGCTTCCCAATCCGATTCGCTCTGGCCGGGACGCGCGTAGATGAGGTCGAAGCTCACCCGGTCAAAAATGCGACGAGCCGTGTCGAGTGCGCCCAGCCCCTCATCGACGTCATGGGCACGCCCAAGGAAGGCCAGGGCTTCATTGTCGAGCGCCTGCAGGCCGAGCGACACGCGGTTGATCCCGGCGGCCGCCAGATCGCCAAAACGCGCGGCTTCTACCGAGTTCGGGTTCGCTTCAAGCGTGATCTCTATGTCGTTGGAAAAGCCCCAATGTCTTTCCGCCGCCTCGATCAGGGAAGCGGCGATATGGGGCGGCATCAACGATGGCGTGCCGCCGCCGAAGAAGATCGAACGGAGCGGTCGCCGGCCGGTTTTTTCCGCCTCATGGGCAAGGTCCGCAAGCAGCGCCGCCTGCCACGCATCGGCATCGATCCGGTCGCGCACATGACTGTTAAAATCGCAGTAAGGACACTTCGAAACACAAAATGGCCAATGAACATATAGGCCAAGAGCCTCGGTGAAAGCCGGTGGGGCGAGAAGGACTTCGGGTGACATGAGTGGACATATCTTTAGACGCGTTCAGCGCGGGCCGCTAGCGGCTACGCTGCTGCTTTTCGGCGGGATGATCGCAGGGGCGGTCGCACCGGCATCGGCTTCGGTCAATCGCGACGTGTGGAATTATTATAATATCCAGCCGGCCCCGCGTTCCGACGCGATGCTGCGGCAGGTGGTGATGGATGTGCATAATCGCGAGCGTCAGTCGCTCGGCGTGCCCGCACTGGCCTGGGACGATGGCCTGGCCGCCGATGCCGCCGGCTATGCCCGCCAGATGGTGCATACGAACGCCTTCCGCCATTCGCACGGCGGCGAGCGCGACGAGGAGATTGGCGAAAATCTGTGGATGGGAACGCACCGGGCCTATGGCTATACCGCCATGCTCGACGCCTTCATGGACGAACGCCGTGCCTTCGTGTTCAAGGCCCGCTTCCCCGATGTCAGCACGACCGGCAACTGGGAAGATGTCGGCCACTATACCCAGATGATCTGGCGCGGCACCCGCCGGGTCGGCTGTGCGCTGGGCGAGGGCGCCCAATATGATTATCTGGTCTGCCGCTATTATCCGGCCGGCAATGTCTATGGCATGAGCCCGTTCGACCGCGACTTTGGCGGCTGGCAGGGCTGAAAGGCTTCATTCCAGGCGGATCATTTTTCCTCTCTGTCGATTATGCCTTGAAGCGCAGTCGGCAAAAGGGGGGAGGAGAAATGCAGCCCGTTTCAAGAACAAGGCCATGGGCCTGCATGGGCACGGCGATCACGCTGCTTGCCCTTTCCGCGTGTGGTTCGCCGTCCCCGACGCCGAACAATCAGGGCGCTGCGCCTGCCGCGTCCGAACATTCCGCCGCCAATGAAATCCAGCCGGATAAAGCGCCGGCTTCCCAATCCAGCCGGGCCGACCTGACGCCCCTGTCCTGCACCGCCGAGATCGGCGCTGCAGCGGCCGAGCGCCGCGTGAAGCTGTGCATCAGCGTGTCGCCCGCCACCCATCCACCCTGCAATGCCGCCAATAGCTGTGCGATGATTGAGGACGAGATTGCGCGTAGTTGCGCCCTGTTCGACGGCCAGGGCGAGCCGATGGCCGGATGCACGCCCGATCCCAATAGCATGGCGGCCGCGGCGGCGGTGGTGCAGCGTTATTATGCGGCGATCAACGCGCGCGATTATGGCACCGCCTGGAGCCAATGGGGCGAGAATGGGCCGGCGGGGCAGACGATGGAGAGATTCCAGGCCGGCTTTGCCGCCACCCGCGCGACCCATGTGACGATCGGCCGGATGACGCCGGGCGATGCAGGGGCCGGCTCCATCTATCAGCCGGTGCCGGTCACGGTCGACGCGGAACTGGCGAATGGCACACGTCAGCATTTTGCCGGCACCTATGTCGTGCGGCGCGTCAATGATGTGGATGGGGCATCGGCCGCGCAGCGGCGCTGGCACATCGATTCGGCGAAGCTGCGACCCGTTTCATCGGAGTGACGTGGACCGGCGATCGCCTGTGCCGAACTATTCATCCCTGCTTCACACGATCGGGCGTTTAGCCGCAGCATCGCGTTCCGAACCGGCCCGACCGGGGGAGAAGCGCGGGCTATCGGGTCGAAAGAACAAAGGCGATGCGCGGGTGGAAATGGGGGCTGGCCGTTGCGATGGCCGCCATGATGCTGGGGATTCCCGGCGGCAAGGGAGAGGCGGCGCCGGCGCGGCGCACGCCCAGCCCGGCCGAACAATATGGCATGGAAGAGGCCGATCGGGACGATGGGCTGCTGCAGGACGTGGTCCTGGGCATGCATAATGACGAACGCAGCCGCTGGGGCCTGAGCCCGCTTGCCTGGGACCGGACGCTGGCGGCCGATGCGGCGCGCTATGCGCGGCAGATGGCGCGGACCAATATCTTTGCCCACAGCCCGCGCGCGACCCGCGCGGTGCCGAGCGGCGAAAATCTGTGGATGGGGAGCCGGGGCCTTTATGATTATGAGGTGATGGTCGGCGCGTTCCTCAATGAACGACGCTATTTCCGCCGGGCGGCCAAGATGCCCAATTTCAGCACCACCGGCCGCTGGCAGGATGTCGCCCATTATACCCAGATCATCTGGCGCGGCACCCGATCGGTCGGCTGCGCGCTGGCCGAGGGGCGCAGCTTCGACTATCTCGTCTGCCGCTATTATCCCGCCGGTAACATGTTCGGCATGGGGCCGCTGGATGCGGCGCCGGTGCTTGCGGGCGGCGAGGAATAGGGGCGGCCGGGACCGCCCATATTCCGTTCAGAGCACCGCCTTCACCAGCTGGGCGAAGGCATCGGCGCGGTGGCTCATCGCGTGCTTGGCGTCCGGGTCCATCTCGCCGAAGCTGATGTCGTGGCCGAGCGGCTGGAACATCGCGTCATAGCCAAAGCCATTTGCCCCGCGCGGCGGCCAGACCAGCAGGCCGTCGACCCGGCCCTCGAACGCTTCGACATGGCCGTCGGGCCAGGCGAGGGCGAGGGCGCAGATGAAATGGGCGCCATGGCCGGCGTCCGGCCCCTTGGCCTGCACCCCGTCCCACACCTTCTGCATCGCGAGCCCAAAATCCTTGTCCGGCCCGGCCCAGCGGGCGGAAAACAGGCCCGGATCGCCGTTCAGCGCCTCGACGCACAGGCCGCTGTCGTCGGCCAGCGCAGGCAGGCCGGAGAGGTCGGCGGCCTGCATCGCCTTCAGCTCCGCATTGGCGATGAAGGTGGTGCCGGTCTCCTCCGGCTCGGGCAGGTCGAGCGACGCGGCGGAGATCGGCTCGATCCCATAGGGGCCGAGCAGGGCTGCGATTTCGCGCACCTTGCCGGCATTGTGGCTGGCGATCACCAGCTTGCCGGGCTTCAGCTTGCGGATCGCCTGTTCCTGTCCGTAGTCGTCGCTCATCTGGCTCTACCCTGTGTCGTTCGTTTCAAGCGTAGTCGAGAAACGCATGAATGCGCTATCTGCTTCTCGACTTCGCTCGAAGCGAACGGATTTCAATTACCGACCCGTCGCGACATCCTGCGCGGCGAAGATCTTCGCGCAGCCGATGCGGGCGAGGCGGAGCAGGCGGAGCAGCTCTTCCTCGTCATAGGCAGCACCTTCGGCCGTGGCCTGCACTTCGGCGAACTTGCCGTCGCCGGTCAGGATCAGGTTGGCGTCGGTTTCGGCATTGCTGTCCTCGGCATAGTCGAGGTCGAGCACCGGCGTGCCTTGATAGATGCCGCAGCTGATCGCCGCGACCTTCTGGATGATCGGGTCTTGCGCCAGCGCGCCCGAGGCGAGCAGCTTGTCGACGGCGATGCGCAGCGCAACCCAGCTGCCCGAGATCGCGGCGGTGCGGGTGCCGCCATCGGCCTGGATCACGTCGCAGTCGATCACGATCTGGCGCTCGCCGAGCTTCTTCAAGTCGACGACGGTGCGCAGCGAGCGGCCGATCAGGCGCTGGATTTCCTGGGTGCGGCCCGACTGCTTGCCCTTGGCCGCCTCGCGGCTGCCGCGGGTGTGGGTGGCGCGGGGCAGCATGCCATATTCGGCCGTGACCCAGCCCGATCCCTTGCCGCGCAGGAAGGGGGGCACCTTTTCCTCGATCGAGGCGGTGCAGAGGACGCGGGTGTCACCGAAGCTGACGAGGCACGAGCCCTCGGCATGGATGGTGAAGCCGGGTTCCATGGTGATGTCGCGCATCTGGTCGGGCGCGCGGCCGGAAGGACGCATAATATTCTACTCCGAAGCGGTCAGGTGGCGGGGGATAGCGCCGGGATGCGCGTCATGCCAGTGCCATCCGCCAAAAGTTGCGATAAGAGGGGCGCCATGAAGAGAGCGATGATGATGGGGCCGGTTACGCTGTTGGCGCTGGCGGGATGCGTGACCGACCGGGAGAAGGTGGAGCTGGAGCCGCCGACGGCCGCCGGCGACACGATCCGCTTCACCGCCGGCCGCTGCTTTGGCGCCTGTCCTGCCTATAGGCTCACGGTGACGCCCGATGGATCGGGCCTGCTGGAGCCGGAGCGCTTCACCTCCGTCCCCGGTCCGACCCGCTTCACCGTCAGCGCCGCGCAATATCGCCAGCTGCGCACCGGCCTTGCCCCGTGGAAGCCGGTGACCGGCACGGCAAAGCGCATCGCCCAGGGCGAGAATTGCACCCGCTTCGCCACCGACATGCCCAGCTACACGATCGAATGGACGCGTGGTGACGCGAAGGGCGGGGGCAAGGGGGCGAAACCGACCCGGCTCGATTTCCAGTCGGGCTGCATGGACAGCCGCTATGCCAGGCTGCGCACGACCATTGGCGCCATCCCCAAGACGCTGGGCATCGAACCGATGCTGAAGCCCAAGCCAGCAAGCTGAACCACCGCCCCGCGACGCGACAGCCCGAAGTTCACAGTGTCGCAGGGGTAAATTGCGTCGATTCCGGCGAATTGCGCCTGCCACGCGCTGGCGAAGCGACGGCCACGCGACACGCAGGTCACGCCGACGCGACAGTCGCGCGCCTCTGACGCGACAGTGAGGCGACACTGAAACGACAGCGACGCGACAGGTTCGCGCGTGGGGCAGGGGTGCGAAGGAGAGCGTGGGGGCGGCCTGTTCCATCGCGCAGGGTAGATCAGAAGAGCCGCGAGTAGGAAAGAGAAGGCGGGGTTGCGCCCCTAGTTGGTCGTTCAGAGAGGCAGCCGCGATACCGAATGCGGACGTTCGTCCGGGTGTCACGACTATCTCTTCTGCCGGGGAAAGCGGTCGCGATATTTGTAGTCGGGTCGATTATTCGGCATTGCAAACCGGATTTTGCCGGGGCACATCGTCACTATGGCGGCCCAGGACAATGAGCTTTCAATCAGGTCGCGTTACGGGCTGTTGCGCGACTTGGTGCCAATCTACAGCCTTTATCAACTGCTTCCCAATCTGATTGCCGTCGGGCTTTTTCTTTGGCTGAACGATAGGCTGGGACATTTCCCGCCGATCCTCATTCTACTCCTGATGCTAGGGTGGGTGTTTCAGTTCGTCCTTAGACCCTCCTTGATGATCGTCTCGACGGATCAGGCAGCGTGGCTGGAGGCCGTGCTGGAGGCGCAGGGCTTTTTCGTCAAATCCGAAACCGATGCCCGCTGGCGCATTGTCGGAAAGGAGTGGTGGCAGCGGTGGCCGCATCAGTTCATCGAATTTGTCCCCGGCGACACTGTGACGGTGATCGCGCCGGGCGAAGTGATGGAGGCGCTACGTGGCAGCCTTGAACTGGTGGAAGAACATGGTGAACTGCTGTTCGCCTCGGATGCCCAGCCCTTCGCATTCGAACCGCCCGAACCCGAGCCCGAGCCCGAGCTATCTTGGCAAATGAAGGTGCCTGCGGTGGTGCTTGGTGCAGGCTGCGTGGTCTCGATGGTCTGGACAACATTCACCGGTGGACGGGAGGGCTTGCTCCGCTGGGGGCTGTCCGCCAAAGCGCTGTCCGAGGGGCGATTCGAGACGATCTTCCTACACATGTTCGCGCATGGCAGCGCGATGCATCTGATGATGAATATGACCGCGCTGGCAGCAATCGGCCCCATGCTTACATCGCGGCTTGGACCCGTCCCGATCAACGGTCTGCGCTTCGGGCTATTATTCTTTCTCAGCGCATTGGCCGGGGCTACCACCTTTCTGGCGCTGCACCCTTTCGGCGCAGTGCCGATGGTCGGTGCGTCGGGCGGCCTGTACGGCCTTATCGGCCTGATGATCCGGACGCCTTCGGATGGGGGCGGCGTGCTGGCGGTCAGGTCAAAGCGGGTAAAGCGGATCGCCTTGGACTTGATAAAGCAGAATGCATTCCTCTTTTTGATGCTTGCGTTGATGGCATGGGAGAGCGGCACAGCCGGAGGTCTGGCGTGGGAGGCACATCTGGGCGGCTTCCTGTTCGGCTTGTGCATCGGCCCGAAGCTGCTGCCGCGCGCTGGGGCGACCACGCCCGATGAAGCACTGCCTCCTGAAACTTTCGTGCCTGCTAGATAAGCGTTGAGAGCCAGACCGGCAGCGATGGAAGTGGTCCGGTAAACTCCGTATCGGATCGGGTGCTAACATCAATTCCGCGTGCGGACGAACGGCCGGAATTCCTTGTTCCAGCTCTGAAAGCGGAAAGGCCGCAATCGGCCATTTGCAGGCATCACCACCTCGGCTTCGAGTTGCGGCCCCCCGCTGCTTTCCTGCTTGGGCCAAGAAAAGCGGGATGCCGGGTCAGGCCCGGCATGACGGATAGGGCACCCACGGCCAATCTCCCCCGTTGAGCCGCGCGGCAAAGCCGCCTACATCATCGCCATGGCCGCCACTGCCTCCATCGCCGAACTGAATGACCGCGCGCGCGACGTGTTTCGCATGGTGGTGGACTCCTATCTGGGCACCGGGATGCCGGTGGGGTCGCGCACGATCAGCAAGATGGGGCTGAGCCTCTCGGCCGCCTCGATCCGCAATGTGATGCAGGATCTGGAGGAGCTGGGCCTGCTCGCCGCGCCGCACACCTCGGCCGGGCGGATGCCGACCGAAACCGGGCTGCGGCTGTTCGTCGACGGGATGATGCAGGCGGCCGAGCCGTCGGTCGAGGAAATGCGCGCGATCGAGGCCGGGCTGGCCGAGGCCGGGCCGATCGAGGAGGCGCTGTCGGCGGCGACGGCGACGCTGTCGGGCCTGTCCGCCTGTGCCGGCATCGTCATGGTGCCCCGGCGCGAGCCGGTGCTGCGCCAGTTCGGCTTCGTGCCCTTGAATGACCGGCAGGCGCTGGCCGTGCTGGTCGGGCAGGACGGATCGATCGAGAATCGGGTGCTCGACCTGCCGCGCGGGGTGACGCCATCGATGCTGAACGAGGCGGCCAATTTCATGTCGGCGCGCTTTGGCGGGCTGACCCTGCGCCAGGCGGGCGACCTGCTGGCGCGCGAGATGGAAGCCGAGCGCTCGACGCTGGAGGGCGCGGCGCGTGAGCTGGTGGCGCGCGGCATCGCGATCTGGAGCCATGACGCCGATGACAGGCCCGTGCTGATCGTGCGGGGGCAGGCGCATCTGATCGACGATGGCACCGCTGCCGACCTCGACCGGGTGCGGCAATTGCTGGAGCAGCTGGAGGGCAAGCAGGAGATTTCGCGCCTGCTGGAGAGCGCGCTGGCGGGCAGCGCGACCAAAATCTTCATCGGTTCCGAAAACAAGCTCTTTTCCCTTTCCGGTTCATCGGTCATAGCCGCCCCCTATCGCGGCGGGGACGGCCGGGTCGTCGGCGTGGTCGGCGTGATCGGCCCCACGCGCTTGAACTATGCCCGAGTGATCCCCATGGTGGATTTCACCGCACAGACGCTGTCGAGATTGATGAGATGAGCGAAGACAAGCAGACTATCGAAAATACCGAAACCCTGGACCAGCTGCCCGAGGAGGAGACCCCCGTGGAGGCCCCTGTGAACGCCAATGCAGAGCGCATCGCCGCCCTGGAAGCCGAACTGGAAACGGCCAAGCAGGACATTCTCTATGCCCATGCCGACACGCAGAATGTGCGGCGCCGGCTGGAGAAGGAACTGGCCGACGCACGCGCCTATGCCGCGACCAGCTTTGCCCGCGACATGCTGTCGGTGGCCGACAATCTGGGCCGGGCGCTGGCCGCCATCCCCGCCGATCTGCGCGAGGACGACAAGTTCAAGGGGCTGGTGACCGGCCTGGAAGCCACCGGCCGCGAGCTGGAGGCGGTGTTCGGCCGCAATGGCATCACCAAGATCGAATCGGTCGGCCAGCCGCTCGACCCGAACAAGCATCAGGCGGTGATGGAAATTCCGTCGGCTGACGCCGAGCCGGGCACCGTGCTGGTGGAAATGCAGGCCGGCTACAGCATCAAGGACCGCTTGCTGCGCCCCGCCATGGTCAGCGTGGCGAAGAAGCCGGAGTGAATGAGCAAGCGGGCGATTTCGCCCGCTTTCTTTTTGCCCTGATCCCGGTCGCCTTGGTGCTTTGGGCCTATTGGGCAGCCGGCAGGCGTCGTCAGCATGGCCAGGCCCTGGTTGAAGATGAACCTAATGACACGGCCTATCGGGTCTTCACGCACGACCATGATCAGCGGGTCCGAGGGCGTGACCTGGCGGCCCTGATGGGCGGCGCGACGAGCGATCGGGCGCGCGGCTGGGCTACGACCGGCGACATGGCATGGCAGGCGCAGATTGCGGCAGCGCAGACGATCGCATCTCAAGTGCCGGCTGTTGAGGCGGCCCGGCAGTTTGCCGACATTGTGCGGCGCCATCTACACAACTGGGCACTCACGCTGCTGGTCGACATGTCGGGATCGATGCGCGGCGACCCCATCGTCCATGTCGCGGCGCATGTTCGATGGCTGTGCGACACGCTGCATGCCGCTGATGTGCCGGTCGCCCTTTTGGGCTTCTCGACCATGGGCTGGCATGGCGGGGCGGCCAAGGTCGCATGGGAAACTGTCGGACGCCCGGAGCGTCCAGGGCGGCTCTGCGCGTTGCTGAACATGGATTTCAAATCCTTCGGCGCCTCTGCAGGATGCGGACTGGCGCGCGATGCTGCATCCCGACGCCCTGCGCGAGAATGTGGATGGGGAGGCGCTGGAATGGGCCGCCGATTCCCTGCTTCACAGGCCGGAGCGCAAGAAGCTGCTCCTCGTCCTGTCCGATGGCGCGCCGGTTGACGATGCGACATTGGCCAATAATGGCCCATCTTATCTGGAGCGCCACCTTCTGACGGTGATCGAATCGATCTTGCAGGATGGTGCGATATTGCTGGGTGCGATCGGCGTCGGTTATGCTGTTGATCGCTATTACTCCACATCATTCACCGTCGATCACCTTGATCATCTGTCGACGGCCATGGTCGATATGATCGACCAGTTGCTGAGCATAGACCAACGAACTCCGAAGGACTTGCATTGATCCACGACCTCAACCTCACCACCGATCGTCCGACCTTTGTCACCCATCTCGAATGTTCGCTGACCGGCGAGCGATACGAGGCGGACCGGCTGCATGGGCTGTCGGCGGCGGGCAAGCCGCTGCTGGTGCGCTATGATCTGGACGGCGTGCGCGCCACGCTGACCAAGGAAGCGCTTAGCAGCCGGCCGATGGACCTGTGGCGCTGGCGCGAATTGCTGCCGGTGCGGCAGACGTCCAACATCGTGAGCCTGGGCGAGAATGCGACGCCGCTGATCCCGCTGCCGCGCACGGCAAAGCGGCTGGGCGGCGCGCAGCTGCTCGCCAAGGATGAGGGGCGGTTGCCGACGGCCTCGTTCAAGGCGCGCGGGCTTGTCATGGCGGTCTCCATGGCCAAGGAACTGGGCGTGACCCAGGTGGCGATGCCGACCAACGGCAATGCCGGCGCGGCGTTGGCCGCCTATGCGGCGGTGGCCGGCATGGAATCGGTGATCTTCTGCCCGGCCGACACGCCCGAAGTGAATGTGCGCGAGATCGCGGCGCAGGGCGCGCGGGTCTATCGCGTCAACGGCTATATCGACGATTGCGGCGCCATCGTCGGCCAGGGCGTCAAGGAGCGCGGCTGGTTCGACTTCTCGACCCTGAAGGAACCCTATCGGATCGAGGGCAAGAAGACGATGGGGCTGGAACTGGCCGAGCAATTGGGCTGGGAACTGCCGGACGCGATCTTCTACCCCACCGGCGGCGGCACCGGCCTGATCGGCATGTGGAAGGCGTTCGACGAGCTGGAGAAGATCGGTTTCATCGGTCCCAAGCGGCCCAAGATGTTCGCGGTCCAGGCCGAAGGCTGCGCGCCGATGGTTCGCGCGTTCGAACAGGGCGTGGAATTTGCCGAGCGCTGGGAGGATGCGCAGACCATCGCCATGGGCATTCGCGTGCCAAAGGCCGTGGGCGACTTCCTGATCCTGCGCGCTGTACGGGAAAGCGGCGGCGCGGCGCTGGCGGTGCCGGATGCGGCGATCGCGGCAGCGGTGCGCGACGTGGCGCGCGACGACGGGCTGCTGCTCTGCCCCGAAGGCGGGGCGACGCTGGCGGCCTATCAACGCGCGCTGGACGAGGGGCTGATCGGCCGCGACGAGCGGGCGGTGCTGTTCAATTGTGCCAGCGGCCTCAAATATCCGCTGGAGGATCAGAGCCGCACGCTCGACCGGCACGCGCCGATCGATTTTGCGTCGCTTTGAAGAATGGGGAGGGCGGGTCTGCACCCGCCCGTTCACCCTTAGAAACGATAATCCCAGCCCAGGGTGAAGAGCCGCCCGCGACCGGCGAAGAAGGCCAGATTGTCGTTGGGCAGGCGCGTGTCGCTATTATAGTCGATATAGAATTTATCGAACAGATTCTGGACACTGAGATAGACGCCGCCCAGTGATGCGGTGTCGTAGCGGAGATAGGCGTCGGTGACCGCATAGCCGCCGAAATTGTTGCGCCGGTCCGGGTTCGCCTTGCCATGGAAATTGCGCGACAGATAATATTGGGTCTGCAGCCGCGCCGAGATGGCGCCATGGCGATAGTCGGCGGCGACGTTCAGGCGATCGGGCGAGATGTTGGTGCCGTCCAGATCGGTATCGACGATGCCGTCGGGATTGGCGCTGTCGCTGTCATAGCGGCCCTTGAGATGGGCATAGCCGGCGGAGAGCTTGAGCCCCGGCAGCGGCGTCTGCACACCCAGGTTGATTTCCAGCCCCTCGATCTCGACCCGCTGGCGCTGGACGGTGAAGATGCCGTCGCCCTGTGCGATCAGGATCTGGCCCTTGTCGCTGGATGACCAGAAATAAGTGGCGCTGGCGTCGATCGGGCCGCGCTTCACTTCCAGCCCGATTTCGCGGTTGTTGGAAACGATCGGGCTGATGTCGAGATAATCGTCGAGGTCGACGCCCGCGACGCCGATCGACCGGGTGACGCGGCCGACATCAGGCATGGTGAAGCCTTCGGCATAGCTGGCATAGGCACGAATGCCCTCAAGCGGCTCGAAGATGAGGCCGCCATTCAGCAGCGCGTCGGAGAATTTGGGCTTGCCGCCGGCGACATCGACGCCGCCATAATTGGGCGCGGTGGTGGAGGCGAGGGTGTGGAAATCGTCGATCTTCACCTGCACATTTTCCCAGCGCACGCCGCCGGCGACGCGGACCAGTCCGTCGGCGATCTTGAGATTGGCCTGGGCGAAGGGGGCGATGGAACGGAAGTCGCTGGGCGGCACCCAGGTGCGGCCGGTGACCATCAACCGCTGTTCCGTCTTGTCGAACAGGACGTCGAGGCCGACCGTGGTGGTCAGCGCTTCGAAACCGGGCAGGGCGCGTTCATAGCTGATCTTGCCGCCGATCTTGCGCGACCGGTTCTGCGACTGGTCGAACAGGGTGCCGACCGGGGCGATGGCGGGATCCTGGAAGGTCGCGATCGCGGCGAATTCGCCGCCGAAAATGTCGCGGCTTCGGTTGAAGAAAAGCTGGGTGACGAGATTGCCGCCGGCAACATCGCTGTCGGTGTAGGAGAGGGACGCGCTTTCGGTGCGGTTCGATCCCGGCGTGCCGGGGGCGGCGCCCTTGACCGCGGTGGTGGGGAGGCCGTTGGCGCGGCTGCCGGCGAGCGGGACATAATCGCCATCGCCTTTCAGCTCATAACGGTTGAGGATGAGGTCGAGCCGGCCGGTATCGCCCACGGCATAGCCCAGCCGCGCGAAGATATCGGTGGTCTGCGATGCCTGGGTCTCGCCCTGGGTCATGTTGATGCCGATGCGGCGGTTGCGCGCATCATAGAAGGCGCCGCGCTTTTCATAGGAGGCACCGACCGTGGCGTCGAAATCGCCCACCTTATACTGGACCAGCCCGGCCGCCTTGCCGCCGAAGCCGTCCCCGTCGAAATCGTCGCTGGCCGATCCCTGCAGCAGCACCCGGCCGCTGATGCCCTCTTGCTTGGGCGCGCCGACCGTCACCTGGTTGACGATGCCGCCGGTGCCACCAATCCCCTGCAGCGCGTTGGAGCCATAGATGAGTTCGACCCGGTCGATGAAGAAGCCGTCGATGGTGAAGCCGTCGCGGCTGCCGTCGCGCAGCGGGGTCGACTGGGGGATGCCGTTGATGGCGTAGAGCGGCGAGCGGCCGCGCAGCGTTTCGCCTGCGCCCGACAGCTTGCCGCGCGTCGGCGAGAAGCTGGGGGTGAGGGTGGAGATGGCATCGGTGACCGAGCCGGAGATTGCGATCTGCTGGTCCAGCATCTGCTTGTCGATCAGGTCGATCGTCAGCGGCAGCGCATTGGGTGGCAGGATCGAGCGGGCCGCGGTGACGACGATCGATTCGCTGTTCTTGTCAGCGTCGGCCTCGGCCTGCTGCGCCATGGCTGGCGATGCGAGGGCGATGGTCAGCGCCGCCAGCGCGATTGCAGAGTGACGAATTTCGATATGACGCATCATCGCGATCCCCTGATCTATATTGGGCAGGGCTGCTAACGACAATCGGTCGCAATAACAATCCCATTCTGCATGATGCTTATACCATAGGGCGATAAGCCCGATTTTCCTGCGTTCCGGGAGGATGCTTCTATTATAAGATGCATAAAGATATATCGCATCTATTGACGCTGGCGATTTTTAAGATATATCACAATGCATCATGAAGCATTTTGAAAGAGAGAATATGCATTTTTCCCATTCCGATCGCGGCGCAGGCCGCCGGGGTTGCCGGCCAGGCCGGCACATGGATGACGCCATGGCCGATCGCGGTTTCGACCCGCGCGGTGCCGATCCGCGGGGCTTTGGCCATCGTGGCGGACGCGGCCATGGCCGCTTCTTCGGGCCGGGCGGCTTTGGCCCCGAGGGGTTCGGGCGCGGTTTCGGCGGTGGTCGAGCCGGGGGTCGGGGCGGTCCGTTCGGTGAGGACGGCTTTGGCGATGGTTCTTTCGGCGGCGGCCGGGGTGGTCGTGGCGGCGGACGCCGGCGCCTGTTCGGCAATGATGCGCTGAAGCTCATCCTGCTCAAGCTGATCGCCGATGCGCCGCGTCACGGCTACGACCTGATCCGCGAGATCGAGAGCCTGTCGGGTTCGGTCTATGCGCCCAGTCCGGGCGTCGTCTATCCGACCCTGACGCTGCTGGCCGACATGGACCTGATCGCCGAGCAGCCCGGTGAAGGCAGCCGCAAGCTGTTCGCCATCACCGACGCGGGCACCGCCCATCTGGCCGAGCATGAAGCCGGCGTTGCCGAGGTGATGGAGAAGCTGGCGCATCTGGCCCGCAAAGCCGAACGCAATGATGCCGCGCCGGTGCGCCGCGCGCTGCAGAATATGCGGGTGGCGATCCAGCATCGGCTTGAAAAGGAAGGGGCCGATTCCCAAACCATGTTCGATGTCGCGGCCCTGATCGACGAGGCCGCCAGCAAGATCGAGAGGCTCTGATCCCATGACGCTGACCGCCACCGTGCCCACCACCCATGGCAGCCGTTACCTGCAGCAGCTCTGCAAGCATTGGAGCCACAAGTTCGAAACCAGCTTCGACGCGGACAAGGGCGAGATCGCCTTTCCGATGGGGCCGATCCACCTGAGTGCCGATGCCGAGCTGCTGACCGTGGTACTGGAGCCCAATGCGGACGCCGATGTCGAGAAGTTCAAGCAGGTGGTCACCGACCATCTCGACCGCTTCGCCTTCCGGGAGGCGCCCTTGCCCTTCAACTGGGCCTGAAGGAACGCTTTCCGGCTGCTCGACTATCTTCCGTCATCCTGACGAAAGTCAGGATCCATTCGGCGCTACACCTGTAGGGAAGCGCTGAATGGATCCCGGATCAAGTCCGGGATGACGGCGGTGACTTGGGCGCGGGGGCGCAGGCGAAAGGGGCCGGGTCTGCACGGCCCGGCCCCTTCCCTGGTAAGCTCCATGAGGACCGGAAATCCCGGTCCTTCTTTGTGTCAGCTGTCAGTCTTGGCGCGCATCGCGGCCATGCGGGCGTTGGTCGCCTGCACGTCGGCGGCGGTGACGATGCCGTCCTTGTCGGCATCCTGCTCGGCAAAGGCGCGCGCGCCCGACGCGTCATATTCGGCCTGCGCCATCTTGCCGTCCTTGTCCTTGTCGAGGACGTTGAAGCGGACATGGGCCTGGCGGATCTGGCGCTGGCGTTCCTCGGTCTTCTTTTCTTCGGTCAGGCTCGACTGGGCGAGCTGCTGTTCGAGGCGGGCGGCATATTCGCCGACATATTCATCCTCCGACACCCAGCCGTCGCCATTGGCATCGGTTGCCTTGAAGCGTGTGACGCGCACTGCGTCGAATTCGGCGCGGCTGACCTGGCCGTCATGGTTGCTGTCATAGTCATGGACGAAGGCGCCGCCTTCATGCGGGGCGGCGAAGGCGGGCGTGCCGGCGGCGGCAACGACGGCGGCGATCAGGATGGAACGGGTCTTCATGATGTGTCTCCGGGGTATCAGGCGGCGTCGAACGCCAAAGTGTAGGTGTAGCTGCGATAGGGTGTTTCCGACCCGGCCGGCGCGGCGCCGCGATGGCGAACCAGGATCAGATAGGTGCCGGCGTCTTCCGGCTTCAGGCTGAAGCGGCCCTGTGCGTCGCTCTTCGTTTCGGTCGCGACCTTGCGGCCGTCATGCACGCCGGCGCTGCGGAACAGGGTGACCTGGGTCGTGGGCAGGGGCTTGCCGTCGAACAGCAGCACGAAGCTGGCATCGCTGCCCGACACGATGGCGTTGGGATGGGTGACCGGCTGGATTTCCAGGCCCGTGCCGACCGGCTTGAGCGCCGCCTGCGTCGCCTGGCCACGGGTGACATAGGCGTCGGCGAGCGTCATGCTCTGCACCTCGACCTCCTGCGTGCCGGGCTTGGGATCGCCGCCTTCGCCGCGCATCTGCCATGTGTCGCCGACGCGGAACATCTTGCCCTTGCGCCCGGCGCGCTGGCCGGTGGTGACGCGATAGGTGCCGTCCGCCTTCAGATCAGCCTCGAACACCGACAGGTCGCGCAGATAGGTGACCGGGCCGGTCGCGGCCTGGCTGCCGTCCGGCGCGACCAGGTGGAAGGGCGCGTCGCGCATCGCGACTTCGGGGACGAAGGCGTCCTCGGCAAAGGCCGATGTGACGGTGACATGATCGGCCTTTCCGGCGTCGAACAGGGTCGGCAGCACATAGGGCATATGCGCCTGGGCGGCGGTGGCGCCGGCCAATAGCAGCACGGGCAAGGTGGCGGCGAACAGGGCGTTCGCCGGGCGACGATGGTTGGACAATGGGGTTCCCCTTGGTTTCGTTACGCCTCTCTATAGTGTATAGTGAGAATCACTTGCAATAGCATTTAATCGGAGTAGAGAGCGGCCCGACCCGGCGCGTGATGCGCCGCAACAATGATACGGGGGCATTTTTCATGACCAAGTCCAAGACCCTGCTGCTGCTGGGCACCGCGCTGATCGCACTGCCGCTGCCGGCGATGGCCCAGGAGCAGAGTGACGATATTGCGGTGGCAAGCGATTCGCAGTTCGCGCTCGACCGGATGATTATCTCCGCTGGCGTCGAGAAGGTTGCGCTGGACACGCCGCAGGCGGTGACCGCGCTGGACCAGGAGGATATCGACCAGTTGCAGGCGACGACGATCGGCGACCTGCTGGAAGGCATGCCGGGCGTCAATGTGCAGGGCGGCGTCGGCCAGCTCGGCCAGGGCTTCAACATTCGCGGCATGGGCACGGCGATCGGCGACAGTGACAACCGCATCCTGATGACGGTCGATGGCGTCACCAAATTCTACGAACAATATCGCATGGGGGCCTTCTTCAGCGAGCCCGAACTCTACAAGCGGGTCGAGGTGCTGCGCGGCCCGGCATCCTCCACCCTCTATGGCGCGGGCGCGCTGGCGGGCGTGATCAACTTCACCACCAAGGATGCGTCGGACTTCCTGCGCGACGGCGACAAACTGGCCGTGCGGTTGAAGGGGGCGACCGAAACCAATGCGCAGGGCCATACCCTGTCGGGCATCGTCGCGACCGAGCCGGTCGACGGCGTCGAACTGCTGGGCAGCTATAATTATCGCCGCACCGACGATTACAAGAGCGGCAATGGCGACACCGTCGCTGCCTCCGCCACCGAATCCGACAGCTGGCTGGTCAAGGGAAGGGTCGCGATCGGCGGCAACAAGAAGCATGCGATCTGGGCGTCCTACCAGGACTGGATCAGCGATGCGCCGCAGGTCTATGACCAGATTTCGGCCGCCACCGGCAGCTCGCTGATGCGGCGCCGGGTCCACGACAAGACCGCCGTGCTGGGCTATGTGAACGACTTTAACGGCAGCAAATTCTTCAATGTCGAGGCGCAGGTCGCCTATTCGCTGTCCAAGGTCCACCAGACCGAGACGACCTTCCTGGGCGCGAACCTGGAATATTCCGATTTCTCCTATGAAAGCTGGCAGGCGAAGGTCCAGAATACCAGCGAGTTCGCCATGGGCGGCGACTGGACGACCTTCCTGATCCTGGGCGGCCAGTGGAGCACGCAGGAACGGCGCAACCCGCGCGTCAATTTCGACGGCACGGTGACGCCGGGTGCGGGCACCCATCCCGAAGGCGACATGGACCGCTATGGCCTGTTCGGTCAGCTGGAGATCGTCTGGTCCGACAAGCTGACCATCATGCCGGGCGTGCGCGTCGACTGGACCCGGCTGACGCCGGGCGACACGGTGGTCGGCGGCACGGTCCTCACCGACAAGGTGAAGGATAGCGGCGTATCGCCCAAGCTCGCGGCGCTCTACAATATCACGCCCTGGTTCGGCCTGTTCGGGTCGGTCGCGCGCACCGTGCGCATGCCCAATATCGACGAAATCTTCACCCGCAGCGCGACCCGTCCGAACAATCCGGACCTGAAGCCGGAGAAGTCGGACAATTATGAAGCCGGCTTCACTTTGTCCTTCGACGATACCCTCGGGAAAGGCGACCGCTTCCGCGCGAAGACCACCCTGTTCCAGAACGACGTCAAGGATCTGATCGTCAATGTCTCGGCAGCGGCGGGCACGCCCTATTTCCAGAATATCAACCGGTCGCGTTTCAAGGGCATCGAGCTGGAGGCCGAATATGGCATTGCCGGCTTCTATGCGCGCGGCAATGCCAGCTTCATCGATGGCAAGAACCGCCTGACCGGCGATTATCTCAACACCATCCCGGCGAACGACTATCGCCTGACGCTGGGCTATAATGATGTGGCGAGCGGCCTGTCGGGCGGCTGGACCGGCGAATTTGCCGAGCGGCAGGACAAGGTGACGCCGGGCAGCTTCGCCTCGGCCGGGTCGGGCCTGGCGACGCCGGGCTACAGCGTCCACAACCTGTTCTTCGCCTTCAAGCCGCAGGGTGGCGTGGCCAAGGGCTTCGAATTCCGCATCGCCATGGATAATATCTTCGACAAGCAATATCGCCGTCATCTGTCGTCGCTCGCCGCCGAGGGACAGAGCTTCCGCTTCACCGTGGCGAACAGCTTCTGACGCCATGACGGGCGTGCGGCGTCCCTTTCGTGTCACGGGGCCGGCGGCGGCCTCGCTCGGGATCAACGCGCTGCTGATCGCGGCGCTGCTGAACCTGGGCATGGGCCGCGCGCCGAAGCGCGAGGAGGGGGCTGCACTGACCGTCATGTCGCTGGCGGCGCTGAAGGGCGTGGAGCAGGGGGCCGAGCAGGCCGAGGCGGCGGAGGCGACGGCGCAGCCCGAAGCCCCGGTGCCGACGCAGGCGTCGCCCCCCACGCCGGTCAGCCCGCCGCAGCCGGTGCCGCCGCCGATGGTGGCGATCCCTTCCGCATTGTCGCTGCCCGTCGCGGTGGCGCCGGCTGCTCCGTCCACGCCGGCGGCCGCAGCGGCGCCGTCAATGCAGCCCGCGGCGAGGACGGCGCCGGTCATGGCCGCCAGCGCCGGCGCGCCGCCGGCCCGGCGCGGCATTGCCGACGGGCTGGACGCCAATGCCCCGGCCGGCAACAGCCGCGCCTATGCCGCGCGGGTGCGCTCCTGGCTCTATGCCCACAAAATTTATCCCCGCCGCGCCAGGATGCGGCATGAGGAAGGGGTGGTGAAGGTCCGCTTCGTGATCGACCGCGCCGGCATGCTGATCGAAGGGCGGGTGATCGGCAGTTCCGGCCGCGCCTCGCTCGACGAGGAAGCCGCCGCCATGCTGCACCGCGCCTCACCCTATCCCAAGGCCCCGTCCGACATATCCGGCGACCGCATCGAATTCACCGCGCCGGTGGAGTTCGTGCTGCCGGTGTAGGAACGGGGTAGGTGGTCTGGGGGTGGCCAAGAGCGGCTGTAAATTCCTCCCCTGCAAGGGGAGGGGGACCACGAAGTGGTGGAGGGGTATCACCCTATCGAGAGGCGGACACCCCTCCGTCTGGCCTTTGGCCATCCACCTCCCCTTGCAGGGGAGGATGGCCTGAGAGCGACCATTTGGAGACTGTTCCCCCTCCCGTAAACGGGAGGGGGTTAGGGGGTGGGCTGGACGTCGCACAAGCCCACCCCGCTGCGACTAATGCGCTTCGCGCCTAAGTCTCGCTACCCCTCCCGTTTACGGGAGGGGAATGGCGGGAAACAACCCATCCAAGCCATTGAGCGCAGAGCGACTGTGCATTCGCGCAACCGGGCGCGTAGGGAGGCTCAGCCCTTGGCCTTGGTGGCCGCGATATAGGCCTGGACCTGTTCGCCCAGCACGTCGAGCGGCAGGGCGCCATTGGCCAGCACCACTTCATGGAAGTCGCGAATGTCGAACCTCGCGCCGAGCGCCTGTTCGGCTTCCTTGCGCAGCTGGGCGATGCGGATCTGGCCGATCATGTAGCTGGTCGCCTGGCCCGGATTGTTGATGTAGCGATCGACTTCCTTGACGATGTCGCGTTCCGACAGGGGCGCATTGTCGCGGAAATAGTGGATCGCCTGTTCGCGCGTCCAGCGCTTGGCGTGCAGGCCGGTGTCGGTGACCAGCCGGATCGCGCGCCACATCTGCAGCGAGAGCATGCCGAATTCCGAATAGGGATCGCGATAGGCGCCCATTTCCTTGGCCAGGCGCTCGCTATAGAGGCCCCAGCCCTCGGTATAGGCGCCATAATAGCCGAAGCGGCGGAATTTGGGCAGGTCGGGCAGTTCCTGCGCGCGGGCGATCTGGAAATGATGGCCCGGCGCGCCTTCATGATGGGCGATCGCCGCGACCTGGGGCTTTTGCACCTGGTTCATGTCGGCGAGGTTGACGTAGAAGATGCCGGGGCGCGATCCGTCGGGCGCGGGCTGGTTGTAGAAGGCGACCGAGGCGGTTTCCTGCCGCCAGGCCTCGACCGCGCGCACTTCCAGCTTCGCCTTGGGCAGGACGCGGAAGAAGCGCGGCGCGGCGTCCATGGTCTGGGCGATGGCGGCGCGGGCGTCCGCCAGATAGGCTTCGCGGCCGGCGGCATCATTGGGATATTTGAACTTGGGATCGGTGCGCAGCGCCTGGAAGAAATCGGTCAGCGATCCGGCAAAGCCGATCCGCGCCTTCACCGCCTCCATTTCCGCCCGGATCGCCTTCACCTGATCCAGGCCGATCTGGTGGATCTGGTCGGCATTGAGGCTGGTGGTGGTGTAGAAGGCGAGGCGGGCGTTATAATAGGCCTCGCCGCCCGGCAGGCTCCAGGCGCCGTCATTGCCCTTGGCCTTGGGCTCGATCGCATCGAGCGCGGCGAACAGGGTCTGGAAGCCCTTGGCGAAGGGGCCGGTCAGCGCCGCCTGTGCGTCCGCGATCAGCTTGGCCTTCTCCGCATCCGACGCCTTGAGCGCGCCGACCTTCTTCTTGAAATCGGCGAATAGGGTAGAGTCTGGCAGGGTCGAGTCCGGCCCCTGGTCGAAGGGCGCGCCGCTGATCACCTTCTTCGCGTCGGCGCGGGCCGGGGCGAACACCATCTTGGGCGGGACGATGCCCTGCGCCGCCTGATCGCGCATCTTGGTCGCGACCTCGTTCATCACCCGCTCGCTGTCGCGCAGGCGGGCGATATAGGCCTGGGCATCCGCGACGCTGTCGACGCGATGCTCGTTGATCAGGAAGACGGGGATATTGCCCGCGGGGCTGCCATTGGTGGACACGGGGAAGGCATATTTGGCAAAGGGCGCCTGCTGCTTTGAGGTTGCCACCTGTGCCTCGAACAGGCGATAGCTGAGGCGCGCCGAGGGGCCGAGCCGTTCGGGCGAGAAGCGGCGATGCAGCTGTGCAAGCTGCTGTTCCTGCAGCGCCAGGCTGCGGGCGTCGGCCCGCTCGCTATAATCGTCCAGCTTGCCATAGTCGGTCTTGAGGCCAAGACTTGTCATCGATTCCGGGCTGAGCGCGAGTTGCTGGTCGAACGCCTGGTCGAGGAAGGCGAGCAGCGCCTTGTCTTCCTGTGCGGTGGCAGCGGCGGGCGCCGCAGTGGGGGCCTGGGCCAGGATCGGGGCGGAGGCGCCGAGGGCAAGGAGCAGCGCGAGCGAGATACGGACGGTCATGGCAATTCCTGTCGCGAATAGGGATGGTGAGGGAGAGACAGGCGGGCGGGCGCCAAGTCAAGCCGGGCCTTGCCAAAGCGATCGCTTTTCCGGGGCTTGGGTCGCGACGATTGAAGCCTCTGGACAGGCCGTGCCTTTCTGCCATCTATTTTGCGGGCGACAACAGGGGGTAGCGCGATGGCGATCAGTCTCAAGGTCAATGGACAGACACGGTCGGTGGAGGCCGATCCGGCCAAGCCGCTGCTATGGGCATTGCGCGAGGATCTGGACATGGTCGGCACCAAGTTCGGCTGTGGCGCGGGGCTGTGCGGCGCCTGCACCGTGCATATCGACGGCAACCCGGCGCGCGCGTGCCAAACGCCGATCGGCGAGGCGCAGGGCATGGCGATCACCACGATCGAGGCAGTGGCGAAGAGCGATGCGGGCAAGCGGATATCGGACGCCTGGGTCAAGCTGGACGTGCCGCAATGCGGCTATTGCCAGGCCGGGCAGATCATGAGCGCGACCGCGCTGCTGGCGACCACGCCCGATCCCAGTGACGAGGACATCGATGCGGCGATGATGGGCAATCTGTGCCGCTGCTCCACCTATGTCCGCATTCGCGCCGCGATCAAGGATGCGGCCAGGGCGGGGGCGAAGGCATGAACGCGCCGATCCTGTCGCGCCGCCGTTTCCTGAGCGCCTCGCTGGTCGCGGGCGGCGGCTTGCTGTTCGACCTCAACATCCCGCTGGCCGGCGCGGCCGAGGGCGCGCCCCAGATATTGACCGCCTTCGTGCGCATCCTGCCCGACAATCGCGTCATCATCGGCGCGAAAAATGCCGAGATCGGGCAGGGCGCCAAGACCATGCTGCCGATGCTGATCGCCGAGGAACTGGATGTCGACTGGGCGCAGGTGACGATCGAGCAGACCCATGCCGACCAGAAGATATTCGGCGGGCAGACGGCCGGCGGCAGTCGCACGACGCCGCGCGAATGGCTTCCGACGCGCAAGGCCGGTGCCGCCGCGCGCGCGCTGCTGGTCGCGGCGGCGGCGCAGATATGGGGCGTGGCGCCCGCGACATTGAAGACCGGCAGCGGCAAGGTCAGCGATCCCGCGTCGGGCAAGAGCATCAGCTATGCCGCGCTCGCCGCCGCCGCCGCGCAGCAGCCGGCGCCCGATCCGGCGACATTGACGCTAAAAGATCCCAAGGATTTCCGCATCATCGGCCAGTCCATCGGCGGCGTGGATACGCCCGCGATCGTCGCGGGCAAGCCATTGTTCGGGATCGATTTCAAGCTGCCCGGCATGCTCTATGCCGTGCTGGAAACCTGCCCGGCCTTTGGCGGCACCTTCAAATCGGCCAATCTGGACGAAGTGAAGGCGCTGCCGGGCGTGGCCCATGTGCTGACGATCAAGGGCGACGGCACGCCGGAATCGCTGTTCGACGGCGTCGCCATCCTGTCGACCAGCTGGTGGAGCGCCAACCAGGCGCGCGAGGCGCTGAAGATCGAATGGGACATGGGCGCGGTCAGCGGCTTTTCGACCGAGGGCTATGCGGCGCAGGCGGCTCAGCGGCTGAAGGGCAAGGCGGATGGCGACATCGTCCGCGCCGGTGACGTGGACGCTGCCTTTGCCGGGGCAGCGAAGACGGTCAGTGCGGAATATGATTATCCCTTCCTGGCGCATGGCACGCTGGAGCCGCAGAACTGCACCGCCCTGTTCAAGGATGGCGCGATCGAGATTTGGGCGCCGACGCAAAATCCGGAAAGCGGGCGCGGGCTGGTGGCCAAGGCGTTGAACCTGCCGCCGGAAAAGATTCGCATCAACTTCACCCGCATCGGCGGCGGCTTCGGCCGGCGGCTGATGAACGACTATATGGTGCAGGCGGCGGCAATCGCGGCGCGAGTGCCCGGCGTGCCGGTGAAGCTGCTGTTCAGCCGCCAGCAGGATATGCAGCGCGATTTCTACCGCCCGGCTGGCTGGCACGGCTTCCGTGCGGCGCTGGACAAGACGGGCAAGCTGACCGCCTTTCACGATCATTTCGTGACCTTCGGCAAGGACGGCAAGCCGGTGCGGTCGGCCGAGATGCCGGCGACCGAAATCCCCGCCGGCCTGATCGACACGGTGCTGCTGGAACAGAGTTTCCTTGCCACCAACATGCCGACCGGCTGGCTGCGCGCGCCCGGCTCCAATGCGCTGGCGTTCGTCACCCAGGCCTTCCTGGACGAAGTGGCGCAGGCGGCGGGCAAGGATCTGCCGACGCTGATGCTGGAATTGCTGGGCGAATCGCGCGACCTGCCGCGCGGCCCCAATGCGCCGCCCTTCGTCACCGGCCGCGCCAGGGGCGTGATCGAGAAGGTGGTGGCGATGAGCGGCTGGGCGGATCGCGGCCAATTGCCCAAGGGGCGGGGCAAGGGCTTTGCCTTTTACTACAGCCATATGGGCTATTTCGCCGAGGTGCTGGAGGTGGCGCTGGTCGACGGCATGCCGAAGGTCGCGACCGTCTGGGTCGCGGGCGATGTCGGCAGCCAGATCATCAACCCGATGAATGCGCTGCATCAGGCGCAGGGATCGGTAATCGAGGGGCTGGGGCAGGCGCTGGCCGGGCAGAAGATCACCCAGGTCGCCGGCGCGGTGGAGCAGGCCAATTTCGACACCCATCCGCTGCAGCGCATCCCCGATACGCCGCAGATCATCGTCGAGTTCGTGAAGACCGATTATCCCCCGACCGGCATGGGCGAACCGGCGCTGCCGCCGGTGATCCCGGCGCTGGTCAACGCGCTGCATGCGGCCACCGGCAAGCGCATCCGCACCCTGCCGATCGTGCCGGAGATGTTCGCCTGAACCCTGATTTCCGCCCCCCTCTTTACTTGGTCTGAAAAATCTTGATGATCGTCAAGAATCTTATGGCGGATCGACATGGCGCCATCCGTCATGCCGGTCAGAGGGGCAAGAAAGCCCCCGCCTGAGATTGGGCCACGTCCAGGGCAAAAGACCGGACGCCAAAGGGGGACATCAGGGTGAAGCAGCTTCCGGTGAAGTTCGGTCTGTTGGCGTTGTTCTCTGCGTCGGTTGTGCTCGCGCAGGCTGACGGCGGCCCGGACGGCGCGACGATGAAGGAGACGGAGGAGGGCATCCCCGTCACCGATCCGCTGGTCCAGGAAAAATGCGGCAGCTGTCACGCGCCCGATGCCAAGGGCAACCTGTCCCGCATCAGCTGGGTGCGCACCACGCCGGAGGGCTGGGCGCAGGCGATCAAGCGGATGGTGCGCCTCAATGGCCTACCTATTACCCCCGAGGAATCGCGCGCTGTCATCAAATCGCTGTCCGCTTCGCACGGGCTGGCGCCGGAGGAGGCACGGCCGGTCATGTATCTGCCCGAAAAGCGGATCATCGACGAAGTGCTGCCTAACGAGACGATGCGCGGCGCCTGCGCCAGCTGCCATGCCTTTGCCCAGCCCTTGTCCTGGCGCCGGTCTAAGCTGGAATGGAAGACGCTGCAGGATCTGCACGTTGCCCTTTATTCGCAGGCGGACGCGCAATATCGCAGGCCGGCCGAGGATAGCGAGCAGCCCGCCGGCCGCGACCCCAAGGACAAGATGACGCGCGGCGAATATGCGCTGACCTATCTGCCCAAGGTGGCGGGGCTGCATACGCCCGAATGGGCCGCCTGGAGTTCGCGCCTGCGCGCGCCGCGGCTGGCGGGCGACTGGCTGGTGGTGGCGTCGGTGCCGGGGCAGGGGCGCTTCGTCGGCACGATGACGGTGGCGTCGGGCGCGGCCGCCGACGAGTTCAAGACCAGCGCGTCGCTCACCTCGCTGTCCAACGGCGCCACCATCAGCCGCAGTGGCACCGGCCTTGTCTATTCCGGCTATAGCTGGCGCGGCTCGTCCAAGGGCGGCGCGGCGCCGGGGAAACCCGATGATCTGGGCAGTCCGGCGCGCGAGACGATGTGGTTCGCGCCCGACCAGCAGCGCGCCGAAGGACGCTGGTTCTGGGGCGAATATCAGGAATTCGGCTATGATGTGAAACTGGTCCGCGCGACCGCCGCGCCCGCGATCCTGGCGGTGACGCCGGGCGCGGTCAAGGCCGGGGCGAAGGGCGTCGATGTCACCATCTGGGGCCATAATCTGCCGGCGTCTCTGGCGGCGGGCGACGTCGATCTGGGCGCGGGTGTGACCGTCAGCAAGATCGTGTCGGCGACGCCAGGCAAGGCGGTGCTGAGCGTCGATGTCGCGGCAAGCGCGGCGGCGGGCCAGCGCGATGTCGGGATCGGCGGCGCGGTGCTGGAAAAGGCGTTCCCGGTCTATCGCAAGGTCGATTATCTCAAGGTCACGCCGGAAACGAGCCTGGCCCGGCTGGGCGGCACCAAGTTCGCCAAGGGATACCAGCAGTATGAGGCGATCGGTTATGACAATGGCCTGGACGGCAAACCCAACACTGGCGACGATGTCGCGATCGGCCCGGTCGACGCGACCTGGTCGATGCAGGAATTCATGTCGGTCTATTATGATGACGACATGAAATATGTGGGCGCGCTGAGCCCCAGCGCCTTCTTCACGCCGGGGCTGGAAGGCCCCAATCCCGAACGCCGGTTCAGCCGCAACAATTATGGCGAGGTCTGGGTCGTCGCCACGGCGAAGGGCGAGAAGGACAAGTTCGGCAAGCCCCTGAGCGCCCGGTCCTATCTGGTCGTGACCGTGCCCATGTATCAGCGCTTCGACCAGCCGGAGGTGTCGCGATGACCGTCATGCAGGCCCCCGCCTATCGCCGCGCCGAATATCATGGCTTTGCCGCCGGCGGCAGCGACTTCGTCTATCTGGTGAGCGCCGGCGCGATCTTCGAGATCGATGCGCAGGTGCAGGCCGTTCTCGACCGGCTCGACGGCCAGGAGTTGAGCCATGCCGCGCTGGTCCGCGAACTGGCGGGCGAGGAGGGCGACCTGGCCGAGGCGGAGGCGCTGGTGCGTGAATTGCGTGCGGTGCAGCTCATACATCTGGGCGCTGCGCCGGTGTCGGTGCCCGAAGCGCCGCCGGCCGATTTCCCGCTCCAGGCACTGGTGCTGAACGTCACCAACCAGTGCAATCTGGCCTGCACCTATTGCTATGAATTTGGCGCGGACAAGATCGCGACCCCGGCGGGCAAGCCCAAATATATGACGCTGGAGACGGCGCAGGCGTCGGTCGACCTGCTGATCGCGGAGGCGGCCCATCGCCCGTCGGTCCACATCACCTTCTTCGGCGGCGAAACCTTGATGAATTTCAAGCTTCTGCGCGATGTGGTCGATTATGCCAATGGCGCGACGGCGGCGGCGGGCAAGGGCATCACCTATAGCCTCACCACCAATGCGACGCTGCTGACGCCGGAAATCGTCACCTTCCTGTCGGACAACCGGGTCGGCGTCACCGTGTCGATGGACGGTCCGCCCGAGTTGCAGGACAAGCATCGCGTCTACAAGAATGGCAAGGGCAGCTATGCGGTGATCGAGCCGCGGCTGCGCACGCTGATCGCCCATCACCGCACCCGCGCCGTGACCGCCCGCGTCACCCTGACCGAGGGCGTCACCGATGTCGTGCGCATCTTCCGGCACCTGAAGGAGGATCTGGGGTTCCACGAGGTCGGCTTCGCGCCGGTGACCACGGGCGAGACGCGGGCCTATTCGATCGACGCCGACGGCATGGACTACGTGCTGGCGCAGTTCAACCTGCTGGCGCGCGAATGGCTGGAATATGCGCTGCGCGGGGAAATGCACGGCTTCACCAATGTCAGCGAGACGATCAGCGAGCTGATTTCGGGCGTCAACAAATCGCATCCCTGCGGCGCGGGCATGGGGCTGATGGGGGTCAGTCCGTCGGGCGACCTGTCGCCCTGCCACCGCTTCACCGACGCCGACACCCATGTGATGGGCCATGTGTCGAGCGGCATCGACCGGGCCAAGCAGGGCGATTTCCTGAGCCGTGGCCATGTCGGCGCCAAATATGATTGCCAGAGCTGCTGGGCGCGGCCGCTGTGCGCCGGCGGCTGCCACCATGAGGCGTTCGTCCGCTATGGCGACACCGGCCACGCCAATCTCCATTATTGCGACTGGATCCGGCAATGGACCGATACCTGCCTGCATATCTATGGCGAGCTGGCGGTGAAGAACCCCGGCTTCCTCGAACATTTCGCTGAACGAAAGGGGCTGTCATGAAGCATCTTCGTGCCATCAACAAAAAGGCGCGGCGGATCGACGACGCCGTGATCCAGATGGAGGCGGCGATCGAGGCCGCTGCCGCATCGGGCGCCACGCCGTCCGACATGGAAGAGGATGTCGTCGCCCTGCAACAGGCGCCACGTCCGCATGTGCCGATGGGCTGCACCCTGTCCTTCTCGCCGGGCTGGGAAGTGGATGCGGGCGGCGGCACGGCGGGGCTGTGCCAGCCGGTCGAGCGCGACATCTACGACTGCTACGTCACCTGCTTCTGGCCGGTGCAGGTGCCCGACCATGTGAATTATTCGCCCGACTGGGCCAGCAACTGCGCCACCGCGACCAAGGACTGGCGCAATCTCGACCTGGTATTCCCATGAGGCGCGCGATGCAGAAAATCCGCTTTATCCTGGCGGCGGGGCTTGCCGCGCTGGCGACCATCCCCACCCATGCGGCGACCCTGTTCATGGGCGCCTATCCCGACGTTTTGCTGGTCTTTGACGAGGGCAAGGGCGCGGTCACGCAGAAGATCAAGCTGGACACCGGCCTGCCGACGGCCATGTCCCTGTCGGACGATGGCAAGCGCATCTATGTGTCGACCATCACGACGAGCGGGATCGAGGTGATCGACGCCGCCAGCCGGCAGGTCGTCAGCAAGTTCAGCCTGAATGACGGCCTGAACAAGGTGCGCTTCTATGGCGGCGTGGCCGACCCGGCGGGCCGCTATTTCTACACGATCGTCACCAGGATCGACAAGGAAATGGACCGCTACAAGGTCAGCAAGCCGCTTTATGGCGTGGTCGACCTGAAGCTCGGCAAGCTGGTGCGCACCGCGGAAATCGAGAAGGAAGACGAGAAGGCGATCGGCGGCTATCGCGTCGCCTTCAAAGTGTCGAGCGACGGCAAATATCTCTACGCCTTTGGCGAGAAGGTGATCGTCATCGACACCGCGACGCTGAAAGCCACCGACCGCATCGACCTGGCCCGGCCCGAAGGCACGGGGCTGGAGAATGTCGGCTTTGGCGGATCGCTGGAGACGCTGCGCACGCCCGGCCAATATGTCTCGCTGTTCAACGCGGCCGACCCCTATATCCACAGCAAGATGTTCGGCCTGGCCCGGTTCGACCTCAACAGCCGCCAGTTCGACTTCACCCCGATCGGCCCGGCGCCGGCCGCCATGGCGGGCCTTGAAATCACGCCCGACGGCAAGCAGGCCTACACCGTCGTAACCGCCGGCACGCTGGGATCGAAGCGCTGCGAATTCTGGCACATGGACCTTTCCACCAATGCGGTGGTGGACAAGGCGGAATTTCCCTGCCGCTCGCGCTTCCGCTTCGGCATGTCGATGGATGGGGCCAAGCTCTATATCTATGGCGCCAGCTTCGACGTCGAGGTCTATGACGCGAAGACGCTGAAGCTGGAAGCGACCTGGGATCTGGGCAATGACGCAACCGGCGCCGGCATGGTGGCGGTGCCGTGAGGGTGATGCGCTTCTCCTCCGGGATGCTGGAGGCATGAGGCATGTGGCCATCCGGGGCAGCGGGATGGCCGCCAATGCCTGCGCGCATCTGCTGAAAGGAGCGGGCCTTCGGGTCGCAATCGAGGCCGCTCATCGCCCGCCGGTGCCCCGCCTGTTGCTGAGCGAGGCGGCGCTGGCCTTGATGCGCGACCTGTTCGCGCGGCCGGAGCTGTTCGCCGACGCGCCGCGCGTGCGCCGCCGACTGGTCGCCTGGGGCGGCGCGCCGGTGATGGTGCCGCATGATGCCGTGCTGGCATCGGAGGCGATGGTGCAGGCCGCGCTGGCCGTGGCGGAGGAAGCGCCGATAGCCGCGCCCGATTTCACCATCCATGCCGCGCCGCCGCTGCCGATGGGCGAACTGCATGTCTTTGGCGAGCGCGATGCCGTCGCCGCCCGTGTGCGGCTGCGCGACCCGGCCTGTCGGGAAGAAGGCCGGGTCGAGGCGGTCGAGAGCGGCTGGCTGTTCCTGGTCCCGGCGGACAGGGAAGAGGGCTGGCTGCTGGGCGTCGGTGGCGAAATCGACGCGCTGCTGGCGCAGAGCCGGCTGATCGCGCCGGTGGTCGATCCGATCGGCGGATCGTCACGCCCCTTTCTGGCCGCACCGCGCCTGCATTTGCCGCTGGTCGGCGACGACTGGCTGGCCTGCGGCATGGCGGCGATCGGCTTCGATCCGATCTGCGGCGACGGCACCGCCCAATCGGTGCGCGAGGCGATCTTGGCCAGCGCGGTGCTCACCGCCATCGCGGAGGGCGGCGACCGGGCCGCCTTGCTCGGCCATTATCAGGCGATGTTGATCGCGGCGATGCGGCGGCACCTGCTGCTCTGCGCCCAATTTTATGCCGATGGCGGCCGGGGCGAGTGGTGGCGGGCGCAGCATGAGGCGCTGATGCAGGGGCATCGCTGGTGTACCGGGCTGCTGGCGATGCTGCCCGAACCGCAATATGCGCTGCATGGCCTGCGGCTGGTGCCACGGCGGGCGGCGGCATGAGCGCGCCGATGCCTCCGCCTGTCGCTGAATGGCGCAGCTATCGCCGGCTGCTCCCCTATATCCGGCCCTATCGGCGCGGGCTGTTGCTGGTGCTGGCGATCAGTGTGCTGTCGACGGCGCTGGGGCTTGCGCAACCCTATCTGTCCAAGCTGATGATCGACCAGGCGCTGCTGCGACGGGACATGGGCGCGTTGTGGCGGATCGCCGGCATCATGATAGCGGTCACGGTGCTCGGCTTTGGTGTCAATATCCTCGCGAGCTATCGCTATGTCCGGCTGTCGGCGGCGATGCTTTATGACATGCGCGCCGCGCTGCTGCGCCATCTCCAGACGCTGTCGCCGCGCTTCTATGCCAGCTTCCGGTTGGGCGATCTCGTTTCGCGGATGAACAGCGATGTGAGCGATGTGCAGCGGATCGCGTCCGATACCCTGCTCTCGGTGGTCAGCAACCTGCTCTTCTTCATCGGCTGCGTCGCGATGATGCTCTGGCTCGACTGGCGGCTGTTCCTGGTCGGGGTGCTGCTGGTGCCGGCCAGCCTGGCGGCCTTCACTCATTATCAGCGGCGGCTGACCGCGCTGACCCGCGACATGCGCGAGCGGGGCGCTGATCTCGGCAGCCTGCTGGTCGATACGGTGATGGGCATGCGCGTCGTCACCGCGCTGCGCGCCGGCGAGCATGAGGTCGGTCGCTTCAAGGCGAAGAATGACGCCTTTGTCGGTGCGATGCTGCGGATGCAGGTCGCCTCCTACATGACCGGGGCGCTGCCCGGCACGCTGATGACCGGGGCGACCTCCGCCGTCATCCTCTATGGTGGCTGGCGGATCATCGAGGAGGGCATGAGCATAGGCACGCTGGTCGCCTTCATGACCTATCATATGCGGCTCTTGTCGCCGATCCAGACGCTGATGGGGCTGACGTCCGGGCTGGCGTCGGCGCGGGTATCGCTGGGGCGCATTTTCGAACTGTTCGACACCCGGCCCGACGTCGAGGAACGCGCCGATGCCACGCCGATCGGCCGGGTGCGGGGCGAGGTGCGTTTCGAGCAGGTGGCGATGCGCTATGATCGCGATCCGGTGCTGCGCGACATGGACCTCTCCATCCCCGCCGGCAGCATCTGCGCGATCCTGGGGCCGAGCGGCGTCGGCAAGTCGACCATGGCCGACCTGATGGTGCGCCATGCCGATCCGACTGGCGGGCGTATCCTGCTCGACGGCCATGATCTGCGCGACCTGCGGCTCGACGATCTGCGGCGCGAGGTGATGCTGGTCGACCAGTCGCCCTGGCTGTTCAACGACAGTATCGCCGCCAATATCGGCTTTGCCCTGCCGGATGTGCGCATCGAGGATATCGAGGCCGCCGCCCATGCCGCCGGGCTGGATGCCTTTCTGGCGCGCCTGCCCGAGGGGCTGGAAACCCGCACCGGCGAGCGCGGGCTGGCGCTGTCGGCGGGCGAGCGGCAGCGCATCGTCATCGCCCGTGCCCTGCTGCGCCGGCCATCGGTGCTGATCCTCGACGAACCGACATCGGCGCTGGATGGCGAGACCGAGGCGCTGGTGGCCGGGCGGCTGCGCGGTGCGCTGCCCGATGCGACCATCATCCTCATCACCCACAAGCCGGCCTTGGCGCGGATCGCCGACCGGATTGTGACGATCGCCGATGGGCAGGCGCATGTGGCGCCGCAGCCCGAGCCGGCCCATGTCTGATCTGCCGCCTGATCCGCTGCGCATCGCCGTGATCGACAGCGGCGTCCATCCCGATCATCCCCATATCGATGCTGCCCGGCTGCTGCCCGGCTATGTGATCGCCAAGGATGGGGGTGACAGCGAAGATGACACAGGCGACCGGCTTGGCCATGGCACCGCCGTGACCGCCGCGATCCAGGATCAGGCGCCCGATGCGCTCTGCCTGCCGATCCGGGTCTTCCATGATGCGCTCAGCACCACGGCGCGCGCGCTGGTCGCGGCGATCGACCGGGCGGTGGCGGCGCGGGTGGACCTCATCAACCTCAGCCTCGGCACCGTCAATCCCGCTCATGGCGAGGCATTCGCGGCAGCGGCCGATCGCGCACTGGTGGCTGGCATGCTGATCGTCGCGGCGCGGGATAATGAGGGCACGCCCTGCTATCCCGGTAGTCTGAACCAGGTGCTGGGCGTCGGCCTCGACTGGGATTGCCCGCGCGACGATTATCGGCTGCGTGACGGTCTGGTCTTCGCCTCCGGCCATCCCCGGCCGATCCCCGGCGTGGCGCCGCGCCGCAACCTTCATGGTGTCAGCTTCGCTGTCGCCAACATGACCGGCATGATCGCGCGGCAGGGGCGGGCGGGGATGGCCCGGTGGAGGCCGGCCGGCGCTCGCGCAGAGGCAGGCTGATCAGCCGCCCGGTTCGGCGAGCGCGATGTCCATGTCGGCAAGGGCGAGCCGCAGCAGTTCCGCCATGGTATTGCGCGCGGCGGCCGTGTCGCGCGCGGCGATGGCGCGATGCACCGCCTGATGGTCGGGCAGCGGGTCGCGGGGCAACAGCTTCTTGCGGTGCTTGAAGGTGGTGGTCCAGCTCACCGCCGCGCCGACCGAACTGGCCAGCGCCTCCAGCGCGTCATTATGGGTCGCGGCCAGGATCGCATTGTGGAAACGCTGGTCTGCTGCACGCCCCTCCGGCGTGGACAGGCCATAGCGTTCCATCTCGGCCAGCGCCGCGTCCATGATCGCCAGTTGTTCCTCGGTGCGGCGACGCGCGGCAAATTCGGCCGCTGCCGGTTCGATCACGCCGCGTAGTTCGAACAGGTCGCGGATGAAATGGGCATCCGGCTCGCCAGCGAACATCCAGGCCAGCATTTCGGGGTCGAGCACGTTCCAGCGCGCGCGCGGCAGGACGCGGGTGCCGGCCTTCGGGCGGCTTTCCAGCATGCCCTTGGCGATCAGGATGCGGATCGCCTCGCGATAGGCGGTGCGCGATACGCCGAGGCGTTCCGACGCCTCGATCTCGCCCTCGAACAGGTCGCCGGGCTTGTGCTTGCCGGTCAGGATGGCGGTGCCCATGTCGCGGGCAATCGCCTGATGAATGCGGAGCGAGCCTTCGTCCGTCGCGAACTTGCGTTCCGATCCGTCCTTGCGCTCGCTCCCCATTCTACCTCCGTTGAATTTAGTCCTCAAAATCAGCCGTAGGGCAATGCCGGCCACAAAGGAAGGCATCGGCCACCAGGCGCAGCGGCGCGGTGTCCGCGTCGATCGCCTTGTCCGCCACCAGCCCGACGAAGCGCCGATACATGGTGGGATATTCCTCGTCCGGCGCCTTCAACTGGACTTCGCCGTCCAAGGTCAGCGTGTTGCCGCCTTCGGACAGGAGCAGCTTGCCATTGTTGGTTTCGACCGCGATGTCCCAGGTCTGGGGACCGGTCTGGCGCCAGTCGAACACGGTGTCGATCGGGGCGCCCGAAGCGGTCGCCATCGCCAGCGTGGCGCCGATCGGCGCCTGCTTGTTGGACGGCACTTCCAGTTCGGCCGACAGCAGCGTGATCGGCTCGGCGACGATTTCGGTCAGGATCGACAGGGCGTTGATGCCCGGATCGAACACGCCGAAGCCGCCCGCTTCCCAGATCCAGGGCTGGCCCGGATGCCAGTGACGGACATCCTCGCGCCACTGGATCGAGATGCGCTCGATCGTGCGCGATGCCATCCACTCCTTGGCCTGGGCGACGGCCGCGGCATAACGGCTATGCCAGCTGGCATAGAGGGTGACGCCATTGGCCCTGGCGAGCGCGATCAGCGCGTCCACTTCCGACACGGTCGCGCCGGGCGGCTTTTCCAGGAAGACATGCTTGCCGGCCAGGATCGCCTGACGGGCCGCCTGATAGCGGACCTGGGGCGGCTGGCACAGGATGACGGCGTCCATGTCGGGCTCGCCCGCCAGCATCGCGCCGAGATCGGGATAATTGTTCACCCCTTCGCCCTGCGCGTTGCGGCTGGCGACGGCGACCAGATCGATGCCGTCGATCTTGGCGATCGCGGGCAGATGCTGGTCGCGGGCAATCTTGCCCAGGCCTACAAGGCCGGCCTTGATGCTCATAGCGCCTTCACCTTGGTCTTGCCCTCGTCTGCTGCGCGCTTCAGTCCATTGCGGACCGGCAGGGTGAAGGGCTTGGCCTCGACCTCGAACACATCGCCTTCCTGGGTGGCGAAGCCATCGGAGAAGGAGAGGGTGGCGGTGCCGAAGAAATGGACATGAATGTCGCCGGGTCGGCGGAACAGACCATATTTGAAATGATGATGTTCCAGGTTCGCGATCGTGTGCGACATGTTGGTCTCACCCGACAGGAACGGCTTTTCCCACACCGTCTCGCCATTGCGGACGATGCGGCTGGTGCCGCGCAGATCCTGCGGCAGGTCGCCCAGCAGCAGTTCCGGGCCGAGCGAGGCCTGGCGCAGCTTGGAGTGGGCGAGCCACAGATAATTGCCGCGTTCGGTGATGTGATCGGAAAATTCATTGCCGATCGCAAAGCCCAGACGCACCGGCGTGCCGTCGGCGTCGATCACATAGATGCCGGCGACTTCGGGTTCCTCGCCACCATCCTCGGCAAAGGCCGGCATGGTGAAGTCCTGGCCCGGATCGACCAAAATCTGGCCGTCGCCCTTGTAGAACCATTCGGGTTGCGCACCGATGCCGTCATCGGCGGGCTTGCCGCCCTCGACGCCCATCAGGAACATGCGCATGGAATCGGTGAGGTCGCCCGAGGTGGCGGCCTTGTGCATCTTGTCGCGGCCTTCGGCCGAGCCGAGATGGGTGAGCCCGGTGCCGGCGACCAGCAGATGGGCCGCATCCTCATGGTCGATCGGCGAGAGCAGGGTGACGGTGGACAGGTCCACCGCATCGCCCAGCTTGCCTTCCGCAAAAGTGGCCAGGCCCTGGCCCGCCGCGATCGCGTCCAGCGCCAGCTGGCGGGTGGAGCTTGCGCCCGTCACCCGCTTCGCCGCGCCGGTCTGGTCGAGGGCGCCGACGCCGCGCGCGCCACCCTCGTTGAACTGAACCAGCGAAATGACGGTCACTGCGCCAGCTCCAGCTTGCCTTCCATGCGGCGGTTGAGCTTCCAGGGATTGGCCGCCTGCAGCGCCGGCGGCAGCACGGCGTCGACGACGTCCTGATAGCAGACCGGACGCAGGAAGCGCATCATGGCCAGCGTGCCGACCGAGGTGGTGCGGCCGTCCGAGGTCGACGGGAAGGGGCCGCCATGGACCATGGCATGGGTCACTTCGACGCCGGTCGGCCAGCCATTGGCGAGCACGCGGCCGACCTTGCGGGACAGCGTGGGCAGCAGCTTGGCGGCATTGTCATTGTCGCTTTCGTCCATCTGCAGCGTGGCGGTCAGCTGACCTTCCATCTGGGCGATGGTGGCGATCACTTCCTCGATCGTGGCGCACTTCACCAGGATCGACGAGGAACCGAACACTTCATGCGACAGCGCCGGGTTGGTGCGGAACTGCTCGCCGCTGGTGGCGAACAGGGCCGACTGGGCCAGGTTCACGCCCTCGGCTTCGGCGCCGCGCGCCACGGTGGTGACGCCTTCCGCGCCGGCCAGCGCCTCGACGCCCTTTTCATAGGCGGCGTGGATGCCCGGCGTCAGCATGACATGAGGCTGGTTGGCCGACAGGGCTTCAGCGGCCGAAGCAACGAAGCGGTCGAGATCGGGGCTGTCGAGCGCGATCACCATGCCGGGGTTGGTGCAGAACTGGCCAGCGAAGAGGCTCAGCGAACCGACGAAGGCGGTGCCCAGCGCTTCGGCGCGGGCCGCGAGTGCGCCCGGCAGCAGCACGACCGGGTTGATCGACGACATTTCCGAATAGACCGGGATCGGTTCTTCGCGGTTGGCGGCGATCTTCATCAGCGCAATGCCGCCGCCGCGCGAACCGGTGAAGCCGACCGCCTTGATGCGCGGATCGGCGACCAGCGCGCCGCCCAGATCATTGGTGGTGCCCGGCAGGTAGGAGAAGACGCCTTCATGCAGGCCGCTGGCCTTGACCGCGGCAGCGATGGCGCGGGCGACCAGTTCGCCGGTGCCGGGATGGGCAGGGTGGCCCTTCACGACGACCGGGCTGCCGGCAGCGAAGGCCGATGCGGTGTCACCGCCCGCGACCGAGAAGGCGAGCGGGAAGTTGGACGCGCCGAACACGGCGACCGGGCCGACCGACTGGTTGACGCGGCGCAGGTCGCTGCGGGGCAGCGGGGTGCGTTCCGGCAGTGCCTTGTCGATGGTGGCGTCGAGCCAGTCGCCCTGGCGGACATAGGCGGCGAACAGGCGCAGCTGGCCGACCGTGCGGCCACGCTCGCCCTCCAGGCGGCCACGCGGCAGGCCGGTTTCGCTCATGGCGGTGGTGATCAGCAGGTCGCCGATCTCCAGGATCTGGTCGGCCACGGCTTCCAGGAAGGAAGCGCGGGTTTCGGGAGACAGGGTCGAGAAGCTCTCGAACGCGGCGTCGGCCAGCGCACAGGCATCGGCGACATCGGCGGTCGAGGCGTTGTGAAAGGCGACGTCGCCCTTGGCGCCGGTCGACGGATCGACCGCGAAGAAGGGCTCACCACCGGTGCGCTCGGCAGCACCGACCAGAATGGCTCCGTTGAACATGGATATCTCCCGAAATGTCGTGGAAAGGGGGTAATATTTGCCGGAACGGCGCGCCCATCAAATGGGGACGAGGGGACGCAATTTCGAGCATCGCTGCACGGAAATTACGTCCTGTTGCCTCCTTTGAATGACGCGCCGTTTACCGGATCAATGCCAAATCAGTGGTTGTCGCGCGGCAGGCCCATGGTCTGGGCGATGCGCTGATATTTTTCCGCGCCTTCCAGGATGGCGCCGGTGTTCATCTGGCCGACGACCGACCGCTGGATTTCCTGCCAGGGGGTCTGCGAGGCCGGATATTTGAACCCACCCTCTGCCACCAGCTTGGCGCGGCGTGCTTCCAGTTCCTCGTCGGAAATCAGCACATTCACCACGCCGGCCTTCAGGTCCATGCGGACGCGGTCGCCGGTTTCCAGCAGCGCCAGGCCACCCATCGCCGCCGCTTCGGGCGAAGCGTTGAGGATCGACGGGCTGCCCGACGTGCCCGACTGACGGCCATCGCCGATGCAGGGCAGGGCGGAGACGCCTTCGGTGATCAGATAGGCCGGCGGACGCATGTTCACGACCTCGGCCGCGCCCGGATAACCGATCGGGCCGGCGCCACGCATGAACAGCAGCGTGTCGGCGGTGATGCCGACCGACGGATCGTCGATGCGGTGGTGATAATCTTCCGGACCGTCGAACACGACCGCCGGGCCTTCAAAGGCTTCGGGATCATCGGGGTTCGACAGGTAACGCATGCGGAATTCTTCGCTGATGACGCTGGTCTTCATCACCGCTTCGTCGAACAGATTGCCGGTCAGCACCAGGAAGCCGGCTTCGTCCTTCAGCGGCTGGTTGAACGGACGGATGACCTTCTCATCCTCGATTTCCACGCCCTTGCAATTCTCGCCCATGGTCTTGCCATTGACGGTCATCGCGCCTTCCTTGATCAGGCCCTGGTCGATCAGCTGGCTGATGACGGCGGGCAGGCCGCCGGCGCGGTAATAATCCTCGCCCAGATATTCGCCGGCGGGCTGCATGTTGACCAGCAGCGGCACCTTGTGCCCGACCGTCTCCCAATCCTTGAGCGGCAGCTCGACGCCCATGTGGCGGGCGATCGCGGCGAGGTGGATCGGCGCGTTGGTCGAACCGCCGATCGCCGAATTGGCGACGATAGCGTTGTGGAACGCGTCGAGCGTCATGATCTCGGAGGGCTTCAGGTCTTCATGCACCATTTCGACGATGCGCTTGCCGGTGCGGTAGGCGGCTTCCTGACGGTCGCGATAGGGGGCGGGGATCGCCGCGCTGCCGGGCAGCATCATGCCCAGCGCTTCGGCGAGCGCGTTCATGGTGCTGGCGGTGCCCATCGTGTTGCAGAAACCGGTCGACGGCGCGGACGAGGCGACCAGCTTGATGAAGCCTTCATCGTCGATCTTGCCGGCGGCCAGCAGCTGGCGGCCATGCCAGACGATCGTGCCCGAACCGGTGCGCTCGCCCTTGTGCCAGCCATTGAGCATCGGGCCGACCGACAAAGCGATCGCCGGGATGTTGACGGTGGCGGCGGCCATCAGCAGCGCCGGGGTGGTCTTGTCGCAGCCGCTGGTCAGGATCACGCCGTCGAGCGGATAGCCATACATGGCTTCGACCAGGCCCAGATAGGCGAGGTTGCGGTCAAGGCCGGCGGTCGGGCGCTTGCCGGTTTCCTGGATCGGGTGGACCGGGAATTCGAGCGCGATGCCGCCCATTTCGCGAATGCCTTCGCGCATGCGCTCGGCCAGCACGAGGTGATGGCGGTTGCAGGGCGACAGGTCGCTGCCGGTCTGGGCGATGCCGATGATCGGCTTGCCGCTGCGCAGTTCTTCGAGGGACAGGCCGAAGTTCAGGTAGCGCTCCAGATAGAGCGAGGTCATGTCGATATTGTCTGGGTTGTCGAACCAGGCGCGGCTACGCAGCTTGGGAGTAGGCTTGGACGAATCGCTCATGTGGGCATCCTGACACTTTGAAAAGGCTTGGCACGTTGACGCGCTTGCCTCTCCGATATACTCAGACAAATAACTTTTCAAGGATACAAAGAGAGGGAAAGTGCGGTTGAACGCGAAAAATCGGGCGGATCATCGATGAGCGAATATGCAGTGATCGGCGATTGGGGCACCAGCAATCTGCGGCTGTTCCGGGTGGAAGCGGGGCGGATCGTGGCGCGCCGCGACGGGCCGGGCATCGGCGTGGTCGGCCGCGAGGCGGAAGCAGCCTTTGCCGAGACGATCGCTCCCTGGCTGGAAGATGGCCTGCCGACATCGATCCGCCTGTGCGGCATGGTCGGCGCGCGCGACGGTTGGGTCGAGGCGCCCTATGCCGATTGCCCTGCCGATGCCGATAGCTGGGCGCAGGTTGCCGTGCGCTTCGACTGGCGCGGCGCGCCGCTGGCGATCATGGCGGGCCTGGCCTGCACCGACGCCGACGGCATTGCCGATGTGATGCGCGGCGAGGAGGCACAGATTTTCGGCGCGATGGCGCTCGATCCCCGGCTCGCCACGGGCCGCCACCTGATCGTGCTGCCCGGCACCCACAGCAAATGGACCCTGGTGGAGGATGGCCGGGTGATCCGTTTTCGCACCGTGCCGACCGGGGAATTGTTCGCGCTGCTGCGTGACCGCTCGACGCTCAGCCCCAGGATCGCCGCTGCCGATGCCGATCCGGCAGAGGAAGCGGCCGGTTTTGCCGAGGGGCTGGAGCGGGCCGGCGCGGGGCGGCTGCTCGCTTCGCTGTTCGCGGCGCGGGCAATGCGGCTGCGCGCCGGGCGTTCGGCCGACTGGGCGCTGGGCTATCTGTCGGGTCTCGTCATCGGCTGCGAAATTGCCGAGGCGCGGGCTGCGCTGGCGGGCGACACCGGCGTCGTCTTGATTGGTGACGCGCGGCTTTCGGATCGCTATGCCCGTGCCCTCGATGCCCAGGGCATCGCTTCGCAATCGCTCGACGGCGACGCCTGTGCGCGGGCTGGCCTTGGCTTTCTGGAGAACTGACCCATGATCCTCGACGACCTGCTGGCCGACGGCGCGCCGCCGATCGCCGCCATATTGCGTGGCGTGAAGCCCGAAGAGGCGCTCGATATCGCCGCCGCCCTGGTGGAGGCCGGCATCCGCGTGATCGAAGTGCCGTTCAATTCGCCTGAGCCCTTGGTCAGCATCGCCGCAATGCAGAATGCGTTTGGCGATCGCGCGCTGATCGGTGGCGGCACGGTGCTGACGATCCAGGCGGTCGAGGCGCTGGCAGGTGCGGGCGGCCGCATCATGGTGACGCCCAATACCGTCCCCGACGTGATCGCGCGCGGCGCGGAGCTTGGTCTTGACCTGCTGCCTGGCTTCATGACGCCGAGCGAGGCGTTCCGTGCGGTCGAGGCTGGCGCGCGCCGGGTGAAGCTGTTCCCCGCGGCCCAACTCGGCCCGGCCTATGTCAAGGCGGTCAAGGACGTGCTGCCCAAGCATGTCGGCGTGTGGGCTGTAGGCGGCACCGGTGCGGACACGATCGGCGACTGGCTGGCCGGCGGCTGTGAAGGTATCGGCGTGGGCGGCGCGCTCTATCGTCCCGGCGACGATGCGCTCACCGTGCGCGAGCGGGCGGTCGATCTGGTCACCGCCTGGCAGCGGGCGAAGGGCTGACCTCCTACCGGGCCGGGGTTTCCACCCGGTCCAGCATCTCGCGAATCTTCTCGCCCAGCGCGCTATATGTGAAGGGTTTGGTCAGCAATTCGACCCCCGGATCGAGCCGTCCATGGTGGATGATGGCGTTGCGGGCATAGCCGGTGGTGAACAGCACGCGCAGCCCCGGCTGCTTCGCCTTGGCGGTGCGGGCGATGTCTGCACCGGTCATACCGCCGGGCAGCACCACGTCGGTGAACAGCAGGTCGATCGGCTCGGCGGCGGCATCCAGCGCCGCCAGCGCCGATGAGCCATCGCCCGCCTCGATTACGCGATAGCCCAGGTCGCGCAGAACCTCGACCGAATAGGCGCGGACATTCTCGTCATCCTCGCACACCAGAATCGTCTCGCGCCCGGCCTGCGGGGAGGGTGGGGGTGGGGCCGGCACGACATCCTCGGTTGCCGGGAGGGGGCCATGATAGCGCGGCAGGTAGATTTTTACCGTCGTGCCATGGCCGGGTTCGGAATAGACCCGGACATGGCCGCCCGACTGCTTGACGAAGCCATAGACCATCGACAGGCCGAGGCCAGTGCCGCGCCCGACGTCCTTGGTAGTGAAGAAGGGTTCGATCGCGTGCGCCAGCGTGTCTGCATCCATGCCCATCCCGGTGTCCGACACACAGATCAGCACATATTGGCCGGGTGAGATTTCCTGCTCGGTCGCGGTATAATGGCTGTCCAGATGGGTGTTGGCGACCTCGATCGTCAGCTTGCCGCCTTGTGGCATGGCATCGCGCGCATTGACCGCGAGGTTGAGCAGCGCATTTTCCATCTGGTTGACGTCGATCTCGACCGGCCAGACCCGCGGGCTCTGCACCGTCTCCACCTCGATCATCTCGCCCAGCGTCCGGTGCAGCAGGTCCGACATACCGGCGATCAGCCGGTTGGGATCGACCCGGTCGGGGGCCAGCGGCTGGCGGCGGGAAAAGGCGAGCAGGCGCTGGGTCAGTATCGCCGCCCGCTCGGCCCCGGCCATGGCGTTGTCGGCGGCGCGGCGCAGGCGCGGCAGGTCTTCCGGCAGCCCGCGCTGCAGCAGGTCGAGATTGCCGGTGACGATCTGCAGCAGATTGTTGAAGTCATGGGCCACGCCGCCGGTAAGCTGGCCCAGCGTCTCCATCTTCTGTGCCTGGCGGAGCGCTGCCTCCGTCTCGCCCAGGGCGCGGGCGTCGGCACGATGCTGGGTCACGTCGCGCGCGACGCAGTAGATGAGGTCGCCCTCGGGCACGGCGGTCCAACTGAAGGTGCGATAATCGCCCCGCTTGGTGCGAAAGCGGTTTTCGAACCGCATGGTGGGATGGCCGTCGGCGAGATCATCAATCTGCCCACGGGTGCGCTTCACATCGTCGGGATGCTCCATCCATTCCGACGTGCGGCCGATCAGTTCCTCCTGCGACCAGCCCAATATGTCGGTCCAGCCTGGACTGGCCGACAGCCAGACGCCGGCACTGTCGGCGATCAGGAAGGGATCGCGCGCCAACGCCCAGAGCCGGTTGCGGTCGGCCCGCGCCTCGCGCTCGGCCAGCACCCTGACCGTCGTTTCGCTGACGATGCACAGCACGCCGCCGATCGACCCGTCGCCTTCGAACACCGGCGAATAGGAAATGTCGAAATAGACTTCCTCGCCCCGCCCTCCGTCCCGCTCGATATAGAATGGGCGATCCTTGGCATGGAAGGTCTCGCCGCTCTCACGCACCGATTTCAGCAAGGGGCCAAGATCGTTCCACAATTCCGCCCAGCCTTCGCTGGCCGGGCGTCCCAGCACATGGGGATGCTTGTCCCCGATCGTCGGGGCATAGGCTTCATTGTAGAGGGCGCAGAAATCGGCGCCCCAGAACAGCACGATCTCCGCCTTGGACGACAGCATCAGCCGCACCGTCGATACCAGCGATGGCGACCAGCGTGATACCGGTCCCAGTGGCGAGGACGCGTCGATCGTCGCGGTCAGGGCGCCCAATGGCCCCTGCCCGGCGATCATGTCGGCAATGTTCCTCTGCTGGCTCATCATAACCCTGTCGTTGCAATGCGTTGGGGGGAGACGCCCATCAACCGATTTGTATCCCCCGGCGATGGCATCCCCATGACCTTTTGTCCCAGTCCGTCCCTCTTGAATAGGGGGCGTCATCGGCGCATGGACCGGGCATGAATCGCACCGCATCCACCGCTTTCAGCGCTGCTCCGCGCCCCGTTTCCATCGCCCGCTGGCTGCTCATCGTGGCGGCTCTGGTTTTCTGCATGGTGGTGGTCGGCGGTATCACGCGCCTGACCGAATCCGGCCTGTCGATTACCCAGTGGAAGCCGATCACCGGCGCGATCCCGCCGTTGACCCATGACCAGTGGATGGATGCGTTTCGCGATTATCAGCAGATCCCCGAATATAAGGAGATCAACCGGGGCATGAGCCTGGCCGCCTTCCAGTTCATCTTCTTCTGGGAATGGCTACACCGGCTGCTTGGCCGCCTGATCGGCGTCGCCTTTGCCCTGCCTTTGATCTGGTTCGCGGCGCGGCGGGCGATTCCGGCCGGCTATGGCTGGCGCCTGGTCGCGCTGCTGGCGCTGGGCGGGCTGCAGGGCGCGATCGGCTGGTGGATGGTGAAGTCGGGCCTGTCGGTGCGCACCGATGTCAGCCATTACCGGCTGGCGGTGCATCTGCTGACCGCGCTCTTCATCATCGGCGGGCTGGTCTGGACCGCGCTCGACCTGCTGGCGCTGGCGCGCAACCCCTATGCCCGGCCCGCCACGCTGCGGCCTTTAGCGCTGGCGACCCTGCTGGTGCTGCTGGTCCAACTGATGTTCGGCGCCTTCACTGCGGGCCTCGACGCCGGCTATGTCTCCAGCACCTGGCCGTTGATGAACGATCATCTGGTGCCCGAAGGCATCCAATGGCTCGGCTCGCTCTGGGCGACCGTCTCCAGCGATCCCTATCTGGTCCATTTCATCCACCGCTGGTGGGCCTGGGTCGCGGCGGCGATGCTGATCCTGCTGGCGCGCAAGGCCAAGGGAGCGGGCCATCGTGGCGCGTCGATCGCGATCAATGCGGCGGTCGGCACGCAGGTGTTGCTGGGCATCGCCACCGTCATCAGCGGCATCGCCCTGCCGCTGGCCGTGTTGCACCAGGCGGTCGGCGCGCTGGTGGTCGCCGTGGCGGCCTGGGGCGCCCATGCGGTGGGATCGCGCCGGGCATGAGCGACATGATGCTGGTCTACAGCCTGTTCGGATCGGCCGAGCAGGCCCGCGCCATCGTTCGCACGGTGGTGGAAGAAAGGCTGGCCGCCTGCGCCAATATCCTTGGCCCTTGCACCTCCATCTATGAATGGCAGGGCAAGGTGGAGGAGAGCGCGGAAGTCCCGGTCCTGTTCAAGACCGGCGCCGATCGCCGCGATGCGCTGATGGCGCGGCTTGCGGCGCTGCACGATTATGATGTGCCGGCGATCCTGGCGCTGCCGGTCGAAGCTGCCCATCCGCCCTTCGCCGCCTGGATCGCGGAGCAACTGGCGTGAAGCGGGCGATCGCCTTCCTGTCGCTGGCCTTCGCATCGCCGGCGCTGGCCGCCCCGGTCGCGATCGGCTTCGCGCCGCCGACCGGGCAGGACCTGCTCTATCGCATCGAACAGCATCGCCCGGTCGACGGGCGCGACAGCCTGTTCAGCGCCGAACGGACCCTCCGCTTCGAAAAGGCGGGGGATGGCTATATCCTGCTTGTCACGCTGCGCAGTCTGGACAGCGACGCGCCCGGCACTGGCGCCGATGCCTATCGCGCCGCCCTGTCACCGCTGATCGGGGTGGCACATCGCTTCCGTCTCGATGCCCATGGCAAGATTGTCGGCCTCGACAATATCGACGATGTCCGCGCGGCGATGGAAAAGGCGCTCAATGCCATGGTCGCCAGGGCGCCGGAGGGCAGTGCGGGGCAGCGCACGGCGAAGAATGTCCTGACCCTGCTGGACGGGCTGACGCCCGAAGGGCGGCTGGCGCTGCTGTCGGGCGAGGTGCAGCCGTTGCTGCTGTTCGTTGACAGCGAAGTTGACGATGCCAGGCCGCGCGGCGTGCGCACCATGGCCGGTCCGCCGCTTGGCCGCGCGGTGGCGGTGGAGGGCAATTCGACCGTCACAGGGCACGAGGGCAACCGTCTGACCTTGCACGAGGAACTTCAGGGCGAGGGTGCGCATGTCGCGATGCGCTACGCGGTCTCGACCCGGACGGGCCTGGTGGATGAGCAGGAGCGCAGCCTGACGCTGGGCACCCAGACGCTGACCGAAAAGCGCAGCCTGACCCTCGCCGGCAAGTGAGAGGTATTATTTTACCCGTCGTGAAAGCCGCCGAATCTCTTGACTTGTTGGCCCCTAACCGTCATTAGCGCCCATCTTCCGGCGACCCCAAGGGTGGCTGGTTCACTGTTCATTCTTGGAGAATTGGCACCATGAAGGCGCTGATGAAGACCACCAAGCCGGCAACCCCGGCGACGGTCGAAAAGAAGTGGATCCTGATCGACGCCGAAGGGCTGGTCGTGGGTCGTCTTGCTTCGACTGTAGCGAATATCCTGCGCGGCAAGCACAAGCCGAGCTTCACCCCCCATGTCGATTGCGGTGACAATGTCATCATCGTCAACGCGGGCAAGGTTAAGTTCACCGGCCGCAAGCTGACTGACAAGGTTTACTACAAGCACACCGGTTATGCCGGCGGCATCAAGGAAACCACCCCCCAGAAGATCCTGGAAGGTCGTTTCCCCGAGCGCGTCCTGGAAAAGGCCATCGAGCGCATGATCCCCCGTGGTCCGCTGGGTCGCCAGCAGATGCGCAACCTGCGCATCTTCGCCGGCACCGAGCATCCGCATGAAGCCCAGAACCCCGAAGTGCTCGACTTCGCGTCGCGCAACCGCAAGAACAAGGTGGGTGCATAATGTCCGATAACCGTCAGTCCCTGTCCGACCTCGCGTCGCTGGCCACTGCCGCTCCTGCCGCCGCCGCTCCGGCTGCCGTCGAAGGCGAAGCGCCCGTCGCTGCCGCCCCGGTTCAGCCCTCGGCTCCGCTGCGCGACCAGGAAATCGACGGCCTCGGCCGCGCCTATGCCACCGGCCGCCGCAAGGACGCCGTGGCCCGCGTGTGGGTCAAGCCCGGCACCGGCAAGATCACGGTCAACGGCCGTGACCAGGAAGTCTATTTCGCCCGTCCGACCCTGCGTCTGGTGATCAACCAGCCGTTCGGCGTCACCGAGCGTGAAGGCCAGTATGACGTTGTCTGCACCGTCAAGGGCGGCGGTCTGTCGGGTCAGGCCGGTGCGGTCAAGCACGGCATCGCCCAGGCTCTGTCGAAGTATGAGCCGGCGCTGCGCAGCGCGGTCAAGGCCGAAGGCTTCCTGACCCGCGACAGCCGCGTCGTCGAGCGTAAGAAGTACGGCAAGGCCAAGGCCCGCCGCAGCTTCCAGTTCTCGAAGCGCTAATCCGCTTCGCGACAGCGAGACATTTCGAGAAGGGGCCGGTTTTCCGGCCCCTTTTTCTTTGTGCCCGCCGCTTTCCCTTGAGCGCTTCGCCGCGATGCCATAGCCTTTGATCAAACGGGGTCTGGACCTTGATCGCTTCAGGTTGAATCGGCCTGAAGCGTGAAACAAGGTCCAGAATTAAAGAGCAGCGTGCAAAAGGATGTTCGGGGGAAAATGAGGCATTTCGGGTGGTTGGCGGCTTCGGCGGCCATGACGGTTGTGGCGCCTGCCTTGGCCGGAGAGGTGCCGCTGTACCAGCCAGCGCCTGGCTGGATCGACAAGGCGGCGATGCCCAGGCTGGCGGCCGATGGCGATCCGCCCTCGATGATGATCCTCGACAGCCAGCAGCGGGTCGAAAAGGGCCGGTTGTGGAACTATGCCGACATCGCCACCCGCGCGGGATCGGCCGAGGCGCTGACCCAGTTGTCGTCGCTGACCCTGCCCTGGGCGCCGGACAAGGGCGACCTCATCATCCATGAACTGTCGATCCTGCGCGGCGATCAGGTGATCGATGCGCTGGCCAGCGGCAAGAAATTCACCGTGCTGCGCCGCGAACAGGGGCTGGAAGCATTGCAGATCAGCGGCATCCTGACCGCGACCATGGCGGTCGAGGGAGTGCAGGTGGGCGATGTGGTGCGGCTGCGCTATTCGACCACCAGCAAGGATGATGCGCTGGGCGGTCATGTCCAGAATGTCTCGGCCCTGCCGGCCGCGCCGCTGCGGCTGGGCTATGGCCGGGTCCGCCTGCTATGGGACGATACGGATGCGCCGCGCTGGAAGCTGCTGGCGAGCGGCGTCGATGCCAAGCCGGTCAAGAAGGGCGGCCTCACCGAGCTGAGCTTTGCCGTGCCGCTGGCCAAGCAGCCGGAAATGCCGGCCGACGCGCCGACCCGCTTCACCCATCCGCCGCTGTTCGAACTGTCGACCTTTGCCAGTTGGGCCGATGTGTCGAAGACGATGGCGCCGCTCTATGCAACTGACGGGCTGATCGCCGATGGATCGCCGCTGGCGGGCGAACTGGCCAAGCTCAAGGCGCTGCCGGGATCACCGAAGGACAAGGCGGCGGCTGCGCTGCAACTGGTGCAGGACCATGTCCGCTATCTGATGGTCGGCATGAATGGCGGCAATTATGTGCCGCAGAAGCCGGCCGAGACCTGGACGCTGCGCTATGGCGACTGCAAGGCGAAGACGCTGCTGCTGCTCTCGCTGCTGCGCGGCCTTGGGATCGAGGCGGAGCCGGTGCTGGCCAGTTCGACCCTGGGCGATTCCGTGCCGGAACGGCTGCCCACGGCTGCGGCCTTCGACCATGTGCTGGTGCGTGCGGTGATCGATGGCCAGTCCTACTGGCTCGACGGCACGGGCCTTGGATCGCGGCTGGAGGATATCGGTGATACGCCGCGTTTCGGATCGGTGCTGCCGGTGCGCACCGCCGGCGCCGATCTGATGGCGATCCGGACCCATGCCAATGCCCGACCGACGATCGACGTTAGCGTCGAGGCGGACGAAAGCGGGCATGAGAAGCTGCCGACCGTGTTCGATGCAAAGGCGGTCATGCGTGGTCAGATCGCGACGATGATCAGCACCGGCCTTGGCCAGATGGATGCCAAGCGGCGCGACGAGATGGTGCAGGGCTTCTTCAGCGAGCAGGTCGGCACGGCCCAATATAGCCAGGTCGGTGTCACCACTGATGCAGCGTCGGCCACCGTTACCTTTACTGCCCATGGCGTCACCGGTTCGCCCTGGAAGCTCAGTGACCGGCGTTATCGCCGCGACGCCAGTAAGCTGATCGACGAGATCAGCTTCGCGCCGGACCGGGCGCGGCCCGCCTGGCTGGCGATCCCGGTGGCGACGAGCGCGCCGATCGGCATCCGCTATCATCTGCGCCTGCGCCTGCCCCAGGGTGGCAAGGGTTATGTGATCGAAGGCGAGCAGGGCCTCAGCAAGACGGTGGCCGGCTATGACCTGCGCCGGACCGTGCAGCTGAAGGACGGCGTGCTGGACGTCGAGGAGCGGACCGACGCCACCGGCGTCGAGATCGCGGCCGATCGCCTGCCCGACGAGCGCGATGCGCTGGCCACGGTACAGGCCATGTCGCCGCATGTGATCGGCCCGGCGAAGCCCACCTATTTGTGGGATTACAGCCCGGCGACCATCGCCGCCTGGCCGCAGTCCAGGGCGGTCGAGGCGACCTTTGCCAAGGCGATCGCCGCCGATGCCGAGGACGCGACCGGCTATTCGAGCCGCAGCAATTTCCGCTGGGGCATCGGCGACTACAAAAATGCGCTGGTCGACCTGGACAAGGCGATCGGGATCAAGCCCGACGTCGATCTCTATCTGCAGCGCGCCTATCGTCGGTTCCAGACCGGCGATGTGACCGGCGCGCTGGCCGATGGCCGGATGGCGCGCCAGCTTGATCCGGCGTCGGGTGCGGCGGTCGGCACGGTCGCGACCTATCTGGCGGAAAGCGGCAAGCTGGACGATGCGATCGGCATGGTCGACGCGAAGATCGCGATCGGTGGCGAGGCGCGCGACAGCTATCGCAGCTTCAAGGCGACGCTGCTCGGCACCTATGGCGATCCGGGCAAGGCGATCGAGATCATCGACGCGCAACTGGCGGAAAAGCCGGGCATGACAGGCCTGTTCAACGAGCGTTGCTGGGTCAAGGGATCGCGCAATGTCGAACTGGACAGTGCGATGCAGGATTGCACCAAGGCGGTGGAACTGAGTTCGGGCAGCATGGCCGCGCTCGACAGCCGGGCGATGCTGTGGTTCCGCATGGGGCGGTTCGATGATGCGCTGCGCGACCTGGACGTCGTCGTCGCGCAGGAGCCGGGCAAGGAGCCGAGCCGCTACATGCGCGGCATCGTGCTGCACCGGCTGGGCCGGGGGAGCGAGGGCGATGCCGAGATCGCGGTTGCCCGCCGTATCGATCCGCGCATCGACGCCGTCTACGCCCGCTACGGGATCAAGCCCTGATTTAGTCGTGACGCCTGCGTTTTGATGGAAACCTTTCCCCCTGTTGGCTGGTTGACAGGGGGAAAGCCACTTTCAAGGAGAAACCAGATGGGTGAAATGACCGACAAGGTGAAGGCCGCGGGCAACAAGGCCGCCGGTGCCACGAAGGAAGCGATCGGCAAGGCCACGGACAACGAGCGTCTGGAAGCCGAAGGCAAGGTTCAGAAGGCCAAGGGTACGGCTCAGGACGTAGCCGGATCGGTCAAGGGTGCGCTCGGCGACAAGATCTGACGTCCAGCCGCTCGCCGAACGAAGAGGCTCCGCTAAGTGGCGGGGCCTTTTTCGTTTCTGTCCTATCTGGTTATGTTACCATTTGCCGCGGCCGCGGTCCTGGCGAGCCGGCATGCGCTTTGTACGGCTGCAATAGAGGAAATGATTGGGGTATGTGGCTGGTGTTTCCGCAAGGCGCGTTGCGTGAACCAGGTTGCTGAATGTTGATTGCCGCAATCCGACATAGATGGGGGCAGTCAGGGCCATCTCGAAATCGAGCGAGGCATTGGCCAGGCTGGCGGACGGCAACGAGAAGAGGTGGGCAATGTCGGGCTTGAACAACAGGTCCAGGCCGAATTGACGTCGAATATCGTTCTTTATGGTTTCGATGTTCCATGGCAGTGCGGCTAGGTCGCAGAAGGCGAACCAGCGCCGATAGGATGCGGTTTCCGGTGTCGCGACGATCTTTTCGAAAATGGCCGACGGATCAAGCAGGAAACCGCGTCGTCCGCTCGCCATCTTTGCGCGGGCATAATCCTGCCAATCCTGTTCGATGCGCAACTGGATATAGCCGATATCGGACCCCAGCGCCGCGACGAGGTTGCTTGCCAGAACGCGCAAAGGGGCCGCGCCGCGCATCGCCCGCAGAAAATCGGCGACAAAATCCTCCTGTTGCGGATCTTCCCAGATTTGCGCGCCATAGGAGAAACAGTCGACCCAATTGACATGATGATAGCTGTCGGGATCCCCGCCCAGGAGATTTTGCCGCCGGAGCCAGGCGAACAGCGCATCCGTGTCGAAGACTTCGGCGGCGTCGACACGACCCAGACCCTCGCGACGAGCCGAAAAATCGACCAGTCTGTGGGGAATGCGCACCTGTCCCTGGGTGGCGATCGCCATCGCGCATAGCCCCAGGATGGCAATGCGCTGGTTGTTGAGGCCCGCCCGGACCGCCTTGGGCGTCGTGCTATATTCACATCGTTTGGGTTGGTCCGCCAATGGCCTGTCCCGCTATCCTGCTCTGTCGACAATGCCACTAGAGCCTTTTCTGCGGTCGTCGAAAAGGCTGGTGTCGTTCGGGTGGATATTTTTGTTCGAGCCGAGTGCCTGTCCTATGTGAGCGGGAACATGCTATAAAGATGAGGCCGCTTTCCGATAGGATCGCGGCCGCGTAAGAATATGTCAGAATGTGCGGGAAATGTGCGAAGTTAAGCCTGTTCCGCCAGATAGGCCTTCACGTCACGGCGCAGTTCGCCCGCGCACAGATACAGGGCGATGACATTGGGGATCGCCATCAGGAAGAAGCTGCTGTCGACGATGCCGACGACCCGGCCGAGGTCGATCGCGGCGGCCGGGGGCAGGGCGACGACATAGAGAATCTTGTAGACCCATTGCGCGCGCGGCCCGTTGCCGAACAGATAGCCCCAGGCCTGAAGACCGTAGAAGCCCCAGGCGACCAGAGTCGAATAGGCGAAGAGGAAGACGACGACGGCGAGCAGCCAGGGGAACCAGGGCGACACCTTGGCAAAGGCGGCGGAGGTGATGGCGATGCCCTCAAGGCCGGTGTTCCAGGTGCCGGCGACCACCAGCGCCAGCCCGCCCAGCGCGCAGACGATCATCGTGCCGAGCAGCGGTTCCAGCAGGGCGACAAGCCCTTCGGACACCGGATGGCGTGCCCGCGCCAGGCTATGCGCCATCACGGCCGAGCCCACGCCGGCCTCGCTGGCGAAGACCGCGCGGCGCATGCCCGCGACGAAGGCGCCGATCGCGCCGCCGGTGGCTGCATCGCTGGAAAAGGCACCGTGCCAGATCAGCGCCAAAGCGCCGGGAATGGCGTCGGCATGGAGGATCAGGATCGCGGCGACACCGCCCAGATAGACGATGACCTTGAGCGGGGTCAGGCGCTTCGACACCTCGCCCAGCCAGGCCGCGCCACCCATCGTCACCAGCGCGACGGCAGCGGCGATGAACACGCCATAGGCCCAGCCATTGGTCATGCCGGTGACGACCTTCACCTGGGCGAAGCTCTGGTTGACCTGCACCATCGGGATCGCGCCGAACAGGGCGAAGAAGGCATAGGCGCCGCCCAGCACCAGGCCGATCTTTGGCCAGCCGCGCGCCGCGCCGACGGCTTTGAGCACATACATCGGCCCGCCATGGACATGGCCGCGTTCGTCGAACACGCGATATTTGAGGCCCAGCGTGACCTCCGCCATCTTCACCGTCATCGCGAACCAGCCGATGATGAACATCCACAATATCGCGCCTGGCCCGCCCATGGTCAGCGCCACCGCGACGCCGGCGATATTGCCCAGCCCGATCGTGCCGGACAGGGCGGTAGAGAGCGCGCCCCACTGGCTGACATCGCCCTTCGCCTCGCCCTCATGCGGCTGGCTGCGCAGGATGCGGATCGCCCGGCCGACCTGGGTGACATTGGGGAAACCCAGCCAGATGGTGAAGAACAGCATGGGGAGCGCGAGGTAGAGCACGATCAGCTCGATCTGTGCGCCGAACAAAGGCACCTTGAAGAAGACCGTGCTGGACAGCGCGTCGACGGCGGCGTTGAAATTTTCCATGCGGCGGCGATGCCGGGACAGCGGTGGAAAGTCGATCAAAGATTGCTATGGGGGAGCTGAGTTTTACCCATAGCCGCCCTGGGGCAGGATCGCATGAGCAGACAATATTTCGGCACCGACGGTATTCGTGGTCGCACCAACCAGTGGCCGATGACGCCACAACTGGCGATGAAGGTCGGCATGGCCGCCGGCACCCATTTCCAGCGCGGCAGCCATCGCCACCGGGTGGTGATCGGCAAGGATACCCGCCTGTCGGGCTATATGGTCGAAAATGCGCTGGTCGCGGGCTTTACCGCGGTCGGCATGGACGTGGTCCAGTTCGGCCCGATCCCGACGCCGGCCGTCGCCATGCTGGCCCATTCGATGCGCGCCGACCTGGGCGTCATGATCTCGGCCAGCCACAATCCCTATTATGACAATGGCATCAAGCTGTTCGGCCCGGATGGCTACAAGCTGTCGGACGAGGATGAGCTGAAGATCGAGGCGCTGCTCAATCAGGACGTGCCGCTGGCCGCATCCAAGGATATCGGCCGCGCCCGCCGGGTCGAGGACGCGCGTGGCCGCTATATCCATGCGGTCAAGTCCAGCTTCCCCGCTGACCTGCGCCTCGACGGCCTCAAGATCGTCGTCGATTGCGCCAATGGCGCCGCCTATCAGGTCGCGCCGTCGGCCTTCTGGGAATTGGGGGCGGAAGTGGTCGCGGTCGGCGTCACGCCCAATGGCACCAATATCAATGACGGCTGCGGATCGACCTCGCCCTTGCTGTGCCAGGAAACCGTCGTCTCCTCCGGCGCCGACATCGGCATCGCGCTGGATGGCGACGCGGACCGGCTGATCGTGGTCGATGAGAAGGGGCAGATCGTCGACGGCGACCAGATCATGGCGCTGATCGCATCCAATTTCGCGCGCGCCGGCACGCTGCGCGGCGGCGGGCTGGTGGCGACGATCATGTCGAACCTGGGCCTGGAGCGATTCCTGACCGGGCAGGGCATAGGCCTGGAACGCACCAAGGTGGGCGATCGCTATGTGCTGGAGCGGATGCGCGAGGGCGGCTTCAATGTCGGCGGCGAACAGTCCGGCCACATGATCCTGTCCGACTATGCGACCACCGGCGACGGCACGGTGGCGGCACTGCAGGTGCTGGCCGCTTTGGTCCGGTCGGGTAAGCCCGCGAGCGAGACGCTGCACCAGTTCGATCCGGTGCCCCAATTGCTCAAGAATGTCCGCTTCGCCGGCGGCAAGCCGCTGGAGGATGAGGAGGTGCAGCGGGTGATCGCCCAGGCCGAGGCGGAACTGAACGGATCGGGCCGGCTGGTCATCCGCCCGTCCGGCACCGAGCCGGTGATCCGCGTCATGGCCGAGGGCGACCGCGAGGATCAGGTCAAGGACGTGGTCGAGCGTATCTGCGCCGCGGTCGAGAAGGCGGCGGCGTGAACGCTTCTCAATCCCGTCATGCCAGCGAAGGCTGGCATCTCTCTTCTTCTTGCCGCTGGCTCAGTAACAGTGAGATCCCAGCCTTCGCTGGGATGACGGAGTGGTTCCATGCTTGAGATGCGCCCCGATTGCGAACGTTGCGGCACCGACCTGCCGGCAGATGAACCCGGCGCGTTCATCTGCTCGTTCGAATGCACCTGGTGCGCGCCCTGTGCCGAGGCGCTGGACGATCGCTGCCCCAATTGCGGCGGGGAACTGATGGATCGGCCGACGCGGATGGGTAAGGCGCTGGCGAACAACCCGGCCTCCACGGAACGCAAGTTCAAGGGATGAGCGTGCCCCGCATTCTCATCATCGCCGGGTCCGACAGCGGCGGCGGCGCCGGTATCCAGGCGGACATCAAGACGGTGACGCTGCTGGGCGGCCATGCCATGACCGCGATCACCGCGATCACCGCGCAGAACACGCTGGGCGTGCAGGGCGTCCATCCGGTGCCGACCGAGATGGTGCTGGCGCAGATGGAAAGCTGCATCAGCGACATCGGCGTCGACGCGGTCAAGATCGGCATGATCGGTTCGGCGCAGACGGCTGCGGCCGTGGTCGAGCGGCTGGCGCTGCTGGAGCATGTGCCGATCGTCTTCGACCCCGTCATGGTTGCGACCAGCGGGTCATTGCTGGCCGACGAGGCGACCATCGCGGCGTTCGAGCGGCTGATGGCCATCGCCACGCTGGTGACGCCCAATATCCCCGAACTGGCGGCGCTGGGCGGCGAGGAAATCGCGATCCGCTTCGCCACCCATGTGCTGGCCAAGGGCGGCCATGGCGAGGGGCCGATGCTGACCGACCGGCTGATCGGGCCGCAGGGTGTGCGCAAGGCGTGGAGCAATGCGCGGATCGACACGCGGCACAGCCATGGCACCGGCTGCACCCTGGCCAGCGCGATCGCGACCGGCCTGGGGCAGGGGCTGGACCTGATCGAAGCGGTCGAGCGTGGCCGCAAATATGTGCGCGAGGCGCTGGCGCTGGCGCCGGGGCTTGGCGCGGGCCATGGCCCGATGGGCAATCCCTTCGGCTTCCACGCCTATGCCTGATTTCGCGCATGAACTGATCCATCATCCCGGCCTGGTCGCCGGGGTGGACGAGGCCGGGCGTGGGCCGCTGGCGGGGCCGGTGGTCGCGGCGGCGGTGATCCTGCGGCAGGAGGATTGCCCCGATGGTCTCAATGATTCCAAGAAGCTGACCGCCAAAAAGCGGGCCGCGCTGGAAGGCGAGATCAAGGCCCGCGCGCTGTGCTGGGGACTGGGTATCGCCAGCGTCGCGGAGATCGACGAACTCAACATATTATGGGCGACGATGCTGGCCATGACCCGCGCGGTCGAGGCGCTGGGGCAGGAGTGCGCCCATGTGCTGGTCGATGGCAATCGCTGTCCCAACTGGCGCTGGCCCTCGACCGCGGTGGTGGAGGGCGACGCCAAATGCCTGTCGATTGCCGCCGCATCGATCCTGGCCAAGGAAGAGCGCGACCGGATCATGATCGCGGCGGCCGCCGAGCATCCGCATTATGGGTGGGAGAGCAACAAGGGCTATGGCAGCGCCAAGCATATGGCGGCGCTGCGTGAGCATGGGCCGACGCCGCTGCACCGGCGCAGTTTTTCGCCGGTGGCGCAACTGCTGCTGATCTGACGATGCTGTCCCGTCTCGGGGCGGGATAGGGATGCATTGAGGGCTGGCGCGGGTGTGGCGCTTGCTTAAGAAGGGATTCATGTCCTTCGCCCGTTCCGGCCCTGCCAGCCTGTTCCTGCTTGTCGGTGCGCTGTCGCTGCCGATGCAGGCGGCTGCGTCGGTCAAGCGTGCAAGACCGGCGGCAAAGGCCGGCGCGCTGGCGCCGGGTGGCTATCGCTGGCTGGAGGAAGGGCCGCTCGACGGGCCGATCCATCTCGTCATCAGCATCGATCAGCAGATGGCCCATGTCTATAGTGGCGACCGGCTGGTCGGCATGGCGAGCGTGTCGACCGGCATGGCCGGGCACAGCACGCCGACCGGCGACTATCCGATCCTGCAGAAGAATCAGTGGCACCGGTCCAACCTCTACAGCAATGCGCCCATGCCCTTCATGCAGCGGCTGACCTGGGACGGCATTGCGCTGCATGCCGGGCATAATCCGGGCTATCCGGCCAGCCATGGCTGCATCCGCCTGCCCTATGCCTTTGCCCAGAAGCTGTTCGGCATGACGAGCCTCGGCGGGCTGGTGACGGTGACCAGGGATCGGCTGTATCCCTCGCAGACGATCGCGCAGATGGCGGCGGCGGATTCCGTGGCCAAGGTCGCTGTGCCGGCGCCGGCCCAGCCGGCGCTGGATATCGACCCGATCATCTTCATGCCGAGGGTATCGCGCCGCTGAGCGATCAGCGCTGGGCCAGTGCCGAGCGCCGCATCGAATAGCCGAAATAGAGCAGGGCAGCAGCAGCAACCCAGACAGCGAACAGCGCATAGGTGTCGGCCGGCAGGCCGAAGATCAGATAGGCGCAGAAGAGCGTGCTGGCGATCGGCAGGACCGGATAGAAGGGCACCTTGTAGCCGCGCGGCAGGTCCGGCCGGGTGCGGCGCAGGATGATGACGCCGATCGACACGGTGGCAAAGGCGATCAGCGTGCCCATGCTGGTGAGGTTGACCAGCACGTCGAGCGGCACGAAGGCGGCGAGCAACGCGACGCCGATCGCGACGATCCAGGTATTCTGGCGCGGCACATGGCGCACCGGATCGACCCGGCAGAAGAAGGCGGGCAGCAACCCGTCACGGCCCATGGCATAGAGGATGCGGGTCTGGCCGTAGATCACCACCAGGGTGACGCTGAAGATCGAGGCGATGGCGCCTAGGGACAGGATCACCGCCGGCCAGCCCGCGCCGGTGAGGTTGTGGAGGATGACGGCCAGGCCGGCTTCCTGCCCGGCAAATGCGGTCCAGGGCTGGGCGCCGATCGCCGCGACCGCGACCAATATATAGGCGGCGGTGACGATCAGCAGCGACAGGATGATCGCGAGCGGCAGGTCGCGGCGCGGATTGCGCACTTCCTCGCCGGCGGTCGAGACTGCATCGATGCCGATATAGGAAAAGAAGATGGAGGACGCAGCGGCGCCGATGCCGACCATGCCCTTGGGCGCGAAGGGATGGAAATTGGCGGGCTGGAAATGGGCGAGCGCGACCGCCACGAACAGCGCCAGCACGGCCAGCTTGGCGATCACCAATATGGCGTTGGCGGTGGTCGATTCCCGCGTGCCGCGCAACAGCAATATGAGGCAGAGGCCGACCAGCAGCACGGCGGGCAGGTTGACGATGCCGCCCGCTCCCGGCGGCCGGGCGATGATGTCAGGCAGGCGCCAGCCGGTGCTGATCGACAGAAGTTCATTGAGATATTGCCCCCATCCCACGGCGATGGCGGAGGCGGAGACGCCATATTCCAGCAGCAGGCAACTGCCGATCAGGAAGGCGGCGAGTTCGCCCATGGTCGCATAGGCATAGGAATAGGAAGAGCCCGACGCCGGCACGGCTGATGCCATTTCGGCATAGCAGAGCGCGGTCAGCGCGGCGGTGATGCCGGCGATGACGAAGGACAAAGTGACCGCCGGCCCGGCTTCGGGCACGGCAGTGGTCAGGGCGACGAAGATGCCGGTGCCGATGGTCGCGCCGACGCCCAGCATGGTCAGCTGGAACAGGCCGATATTGCGGGCGAGGGGCTTCGCGTCGGGATCGTCGCCGATGAAGTCGAGCACCGGCTTGCAGCGCAGCAGCGCGATCAGGAGCGGATGGCGGGGCTGTTTGGGCGTCATGTTGCGCCGGGCGCTGTCACGATCCGCGCGCGAAGGCAAATGAATATCGCGTGAGAAAAGGGCGGTGGCAGGCGGTGGGCCGCGATTGTCGGCAGGCTGCCACTCGGCTAGGCATGGGGCTGATGGCCGCCGACCTGTTCGGCTTGGGATGGATGATCGAGCCTTGATGGATCAGAAGCGATTGCCCGGCGCGCGGAAATGGGCGCGGTCCATGCTGATGGCGGCGGCGATGCTGCTGCCTGCCATGGCATCAGCGGCGGATGTGCCGAGCGGCGGCACCATATCGGTATCCATGCAGGAGGATGCGAGCGGACAGGCGGGCGCGGCGGATGCCTTTGTCGATGCGGCCACACTTGCCCTGTCGGACAAGGGCTTCACTTTGCTGGACGACGGCCATGCCGCGCTGGTCATGGAACTGGTCATCCGCGCGTCCGAGGTTGGAACCGGGACCGGCAAGGTCGACAAGAGCAATTCCGACCTGATGCCAGGAGGTGTGTCGGGCGCGGTGGGATCGAGCTTCTCGCTGGCGGTGCCGTCCGGCAAGACGCGCCATGTCGCGCTGGAACGCACCGAACTGGAGATGCGCCTGCACCGCCGGGGCGACGCGGCCGTGATCTGGAGCGGCAGCGCCGTGACAGTGCGCCCGGCCGACAAACGGGATAGCGCTGCCATGGCGTTGTGCAACGCGCTGCTGCGCGCCTATCCCGAGCAGCCCGAAACGGTGATCGGCGTCCCCTGACAGGAAAAAGGCCGGTCCGTCAGGGCAACGGACCGGCCTTCGCTGGCCTGAAAACCAGAAGGGGGGACTGGTTCAGGCGGGCATTTTTCAGGCTGCCTCGGCCGCTTCCTCGGCTGTGGGCAGACGGATGAGATAGTCGAAGGCCGACAGGGCTGCGGTTGACCCCGCACCCATGGCGATGACGATCTGCTTGTAGGGCACGGTGGTGCAGTCGCCGGCGGCGAAGATGCCGGGCTGGCTGGTTTCGCCGCGCGCATCGATCTCGATCTCGCCACGGGGCGAGAGGGCGATGCTGTCCTTGAGCCATTCGGTGTTGGGCACCAGTCCGATCTGGACGAAAATGCCTTCCAGCTCGACATCATGCTCGGTGCCGCTGTTGCGGTCCTTGTAGCTGAGGCCGCTCACCCGTTCGCCATTGCCGTTCACCTTGGTGGTCAGCGCCGAGGTGATGATCTTGACGTTGGGCAGGCTGGCGAGCTTGCGCTGCAGCACCGCATCGGCGCGGAGCTGGCTGTCAAACTCGATCAGCGTCACATGGGCGACGATGCCGGCCAGGTCGATCGCCGCTTCGACGCCGCTATTGCCGCCGCCGATCACCGCCACGCGCTTGCCCTTGAACAGCGGACCATCGCAGTGCGGGCAGTAGGCCACGCCCTTGTTGCGATATTCGTCCTCACCGGGGACACCCATCTGCCGCCAGCGGGCACCGGTGGACAGGATGATGGTGCGGCCCTTCAGCGACGCGCCATTTTCCAGCACGACCTCATGATAGCCGCCTTCGGTCTTGGCCGGGATCAGCTTTGCTGCCTTCTGCAGGTTCATGATCTCGACGTCATAATCCTTGACGTGCGCTTCCAGCGCCGAGGCGAGCTTGGGCCCTTCGGTGCGGCTGACCGAGATGAAATTCTCGATATCCATGGTGTCGAGCACCTGGCCGCCGAAGCGTTCCGCCGCCACACCTGTCCGAATGCCCTTGCGCGCCGAATAGATGGCCGCCGCCGCGCCGGCGGGGCCGCCGCCGACCACCAGCACCTCGAACGGGTCCTGCTTGCGGATCTTCTCGGCGGCCTTCGCTTCGGCACCGCTGTCGATCTTGGCGACGATCTGCTCCAGCTCCATCCGGCCCTGGCCGAAGGGTTCGCCGTTCAGGAAAATGGTCGGCACGGCCATGACCTTGCGCGCGTCGACCTCATCCTTGAACAGGCCGCCGTCGATCGCGACATGGCTGATCCGGGGGTTCAAGACGCTCATCAGGTTCAGCGCCTGCACCACGTCGGGGCAGTTCTGGCACGACAGCGAGAAATAGGTTTCGAAGGCATAGTCGCCATCGAGATCCTTGACCTGCTGGATCAGATCCTGCGCGGCCTTCGACGGATGACCGCCGACCTGCAGCAGCGCGAGCACCAGCGAGGTGAACTCATGGCCCATCGGCAGGCCCGCGAAGGTCACGCCGATGTCGGTGCCGACGCGGCGGATCATGAAGCTGGGCTTGCGCTTGTCCGAACCGGTGGCAAGGCTGACCTTGTCCGAAAGTTCAGCAATTTCGGTCAGCAATTCGTTCATTTCGCGCGACTTGGCGCCTTCATCCAGCGAAGCCACCAGCTCGATCGGCTGGGTGATGTTCGCCAGATAGGCTTTCAACTGCCCCTTGAGATTTGCGTCCAACATGTCTGTCTGGCTCCGTGGAAAAGATGGCGGGCCGTCCCGATCGGGAGGACGCGACGGCCCGTCCGGGGAATTGGTGCGACCCAAAAGCCCCGTTGAAACTAAGATAAGTCTGTAGAAAATATTTTGAAGGTCCGCCGGGTCCCCTCAATCTGGGCGAACCCGGCGGCCTGTCAGCACCTATAGGTGCTTAGATCTTGCCGACGAGGTCGAGCGAGGGGGCGAGGGTTTCCGCGCCTTCTTCCCACTTGGCGGGGCAGACTTCGCCCGGGTGGCTGGTCCAGTACTGCAGCGCCTTGATCTTGCGCAGCAGTTCGGCCGCGTTGCGACCCACGCCCTCGGGGGTGATTTCAACCAGCTGGATCACGCCTTCCGGATCGAGCACGAAGGTGCCGCGATCGGCCAGGCCGACGCCTTCGCGCAGCACGCCGAACTGGTTCGAGATGTCGTGGTTCTGGTCACCCAGCATGTAATAGTTGATCTTGCCGATGGCCGGCGAGGTGTCGTGCCAGGCCTTGTGGCAGAAATGGGTGTCGGTCGACACCGAATAGACTTCCACGCCCAGGCCCTGCAGGGTGGGATAGATGTCGGCCAGGTCTTCCAGCTCGGTCGGGCAGACGAAGGTGAAGTCGGCCGGGTAGAAGAAGAAGACGGCCCACTTGCCCTTCACATCGGCATCGGTGACGTCGACGAACTTGCCTTCCTTGAAAGCGGTTGCCTTGAACGGCTGCAGGGGGGTGTTGATGAGAGCCATGGGCTATCCAGTTCCTTATTGGGTTGCTGTTGCGAAGCCTGTGTAGGGAAGCGGATGATTCGGGGGAAATTGGTTTTCTCGGACATGTTGATAGATAAAAGCGATCACACACTATCCGATTAATCGAACCGGTCATTGGTCTCGCAAGGCATAGCCCATCGCGCGTTCGACCAGTTGCTGCGCCTCCGCCGCGCTGAAACTGGTGGGGTCGAGGCAATATTCAAGCCACAACCCATCGACCAGCGCGGTCAGGCCGATCGCCTTCAGCCGCACCTGCGCAGGCGAGAAGCCGGGACCGGCGGCGGCGACCAGCCCCTCCAACTGGGTCCGCGAGGCAGCGTAGATCTCCGCATGGGCGGCGGCGACATCGGCATTGGACTTGATGAGGCTCCAGAAGGCGATCCAGGTGGCGAGCAGGTCCGCGTCGAGCACGGGGGCGCGGAAATTGGCCTGGAGAAAGGCGCGCAGCCGGTCCAGCGGATCGTCGCCCGCCGCTACGATCGCCGCGTCCATGGCCTGGGATACGCGCTGGCCGACATCGCGATAGGTGGCCAGGATCAGCGCGTCGACGCCCTCGAAATAATGGGTCAGCAATCCCGAAGACACGCCGGCCGCGGCGCAGATGGCGCGGACCGACGTGGCTGCCACGCCCTTTTCCGCCAGACATTTTGCCGTCGCGTCGATCAGTGCCTGCCGCCGGACATCGGCGGACTCCCTTACGAATTTCGCTCTCACTCGCCCCCCGGCATGGGACGACCTGGCGCCCCGAACATGTTATTTCTGCGCCGCGCATTGTGCGGATATGACGGGCGCTGGCAAGCGCCGTTCGACCCGATTGGGGATCGATCCGGCCGGTTCGCCCGTTTGCCCCGCATATATGTCGTCATGACAGCAAGGAGACCATGGATGATCCGCCAGCCCGCTTTTCGCCTGATCCTGCCCGGCCTGGGCGCCGCATTGCTGCTGGGCGGCTGCGCCAAGGGCGTGGACAATGAAGCGGTGGCGAACAATGCGAGCGTGCCGGCCCATGCCGAGGCGATCGAGGATACCGACTCTGTCGCGGCCCCGGACAATGCCGGTGCGGCGCGGCCCACCGACGAGTGGGTCGGGCGCTGGACCGGGCCGGAAGGGCTGTTCCTCGACATCCAACCCGCGCCCGACGGCAAGCCGGGCCATTATGCGCTGGCCAACAGGGATAATCTCGACCGGGAGGCGAGCTATAGCGGGCTGGCCGATGGCGCGACGATCCGCTTCGTTCGCGATGGCCGCGACCTCGCCATCCGGCCGGGCACGGGGGCGGAGACAGGCTTCAAATATCTCGCCGACAAGCAGGACTGCCTGATCGTGAAGCCGGGCGAGGAAGGCTATTGCCGATAAAGCGGGATCAGCAAAGGTCATGCCGACGCGACAGCGCCGAAGTTCACAGTGTCGTGCGGCATTTAGGGCCGTTTGCACCGGATATGCGCCTGCCGCGCGCCCAGGAGGCGACAGGCGCGCGTCAACTGGGTCAGGGCAGCCTCGCACCGACGCGCCGGTCGGGTCATGCCGACGCGACAGGGAGGCGACACATGGGGCACGGACTGTGGCGGGCTGCGGCAGGGGCGAGGGAAGGGCACGGTGCTGGTGCATCGCCCAGGGTAGATCAGAGATTGGGCGAGTAGGACAGAGCTTCGCGGCGCTTGCATGACGATGTCGGACCTTGACGACTGACGACCAACTGCGGCGGTAAAATCCTCCCCTGCAAGGGGAGGGGGACCACGAAGTGGTGGAGGGGTGTCGCCCTATCGAGAGGGCGACACCCCTCCGTCTGGCCTACGGCCAGCCACCTCCCCTTACAGGGGAGGATGGCCTAGAACGACCGCTTGTTGCCCATTACCCCGGCAATTGATTTGCCAAAAAGCGGACCTTGCATGGCCTTTCGAACGTCGGCATTTAATTGGCAATGCAAACGGTCTCATTTCAAGCCACACCAGAAGACTTGCTCGGAGCCTATAGGCTCAATTTCCGAGTGACACTCAAGTCAAAACGGGTGATCCGAGCCTATGTTGGTGGGGGTGCAACACTTGCCGCGATGGCGATGGCAGCTGCTTGGCAATGGGATATTGTTTCCGTTCCAATTGCCGCTGCAATTGGTCTTGGGTACTGGATTGCGTTCCTTTCATTGATATTTTTTTCGGCCTATCTGCGGCTTCCTTGCCAAGTCAGACGCATCTTCGATCAACAGAAGTCCTTGCACGACAATACTACTGTAGAATGGTCGGAAAGTGGCGTCTCGTTTACTTCATCCCGTGGCCATTCTCAGTTCTCATGGTCAGATTTCGTGAAAATCGTGAAGGGGCAGGACACCATTATCCTTCGTCAAAGCGATGCCCTCATGAATTTTATCCCCAGCCGGGCGCTGTCACAGGAGCAATTAGATTCGTTTCCGGTGACGGTGTGAACCGCTTACTGCTCAGATAGCATCCAAGCTCAGGTCTGCTTTCTTGTATTGGTTGTCTGAAAGCAGACGATCCGCAATCCACCCAACGCCGCCATCCCCCAACAAAAAACCCGGCCGTTCCTTGCGGGAGCGCCGGGCCTTTTGCTCGTCCGTGGACGGGTGTCGGGTTTAGCCGACGATTTCTTCGGGCTTGAAGAAATAGGCGATCTCGATCGCGGCATTTTCTTCGCTGTCCGAACCATGGACCGAATTGGCTTCGATCGATTCGGCCAGTTCCTTGCGGATGGTGCCGGCGTCGGCATTGGCTGGGTTGGTAGCGCCCATGATGTCGCGGTTGCGGGTCACGGCGTTTTCGCCTTCCAGCACCTGGACGACGACCGGGCCGGAGATCATGAAGGCGACCAGGTCAGCAAAGAAGGGGCGTTCCTTGTGAACGGCATAGAAGCCTTCGGCCTGTTCGCGGCTCATGCGGATGCGCTTGGAAGCGACGACGCGCAGGCCGGCTTCTTCCAGCATCTTGGTGACGGCGCCGGTCAGGTTGCGACGAGTCGCGTCGGGCTTGATGATCGAAAAAGTGCGCGTGACGGCCATGGCCCTCATAACTCCGAATTGTTGGAATAAAGTTGCGCGCCCTTTAGACCGGGCCGGATCACTTCGCAAGGGGGTGGGAAAGGGGACCGGGAAAGCCCCTAGTTCCGGCGGTTCATGGACCCTGCACCCATTTGCGGCCTTCCTGCCGCCAGAAGCGCGGGGTCACGCCCTCGCGCTTGCTGAGCGCGCGCCAACTGGTCCGCGCCCCGTCGATCGTGTCCGCATCGAAGAAATAGAAGGCGCGCTCGAAGTCCAGGGCCTCTTCGCGCCATATTCCGTCCGCCAGCGCGATATGCCGGGCGCCATTCGCGGCGACACAGTCCTGCGCCAGCAGCACCGGCTGGGCAGAATCCACGCCGTCCCCTGCCTGGCCATTGGCCAGGAAGCTTTCGGGTGGCCCTGCCCATAGCCCCGCCGATATGCGGGCCAGCCGTTCCGGCTCATCGGCCACCACCAGCAGCCGCGCGCCCATGTCCAGGATGCGCGCCGCGATCGCGGGCAGCACCCCTTCCACGGGATCGCGGCTGAGCTGGTAGAAGTCGACCTGCACCGGCTTCAGCGCTCGAACTTGTCGGCCACCAGTTGGTCGATCAGGCGCACGCCATAGCCGGTCGCCCCCTTGTCGGCGGTGGCGCCTGGCTTGTCCGACCAGACCATGCCGGCAATGTCGAGATGCGCCCACTTCACGCCTTCGTTGACGAAGCGCTTGATGAACTGGGCGGCGGTGATCGAACCGGCGAAACGCGGGCCGATATTCTTCATGTCGGCGATCGGGCTGTCGATCAGCTTGTCATAGGCCTCCGACAGCGGGAAGCGCCACAGCTTCTCGCCGCTGGTCTTGCCCGCCGCCAGCAGGTCGTCGGCCAGCGCATCGTCATTGGCAAACAGGCCGCCATGCTCGCTGCCGAGCGCAACCATCATCGCCCCGGTCAGGGTAGCAAGATCGATCATCACCTCGGGCGCATAGGTCTTCTGCGCCCAGGTCACCGCGTCGCACAGCACCAGGCGGCCCTCGGCATCGGTGTTCAGCACCTCGATCGTCTGACCCGACATCGACGTCACGATGTCACCGGGGCGCTGGGCATTGGCGTCGGGCATATTCTCGACCAGGCCACAAATGCCGACGACGCGGGCCTTGGCCTTGCGACCGGCCAGCGCCTTCATTGCGCCCGCTACCGCGCCGGCGCCGCCCATGTCCCACTTCATGTCTTCCATGCCCGGCCCGGGCTTGAGCGAAATGCCGCCGGTGTCGAAGGTCACGCCCTTGCCGATGAACACGACCGGCTTGTCGGCAGCGCCATCGGTGCCGTCCCATTCCATCGCCAGCAGCCGCGCCTCGCGCGCCGACCCCTGCGCCACGCCCAGCAGCGCGCCCATGCCCAGGTCCGTCATCGCCGCGCGGTCCAGCACGGTGATCTTGACGCCGAGGTCAGCCAGATGCTGGCACCGCTCGACGAAGCTTTCGGGATAGAGGATGTTCGCCGGCTCCGACACCAGTTCGCGGGTGAAGGCGACGCCGGCGGCGACCGCCGACAGCTTGGCCCATTCGGCCTCGGCGCCGGTCGCGACGATCGTCACGGTCGCCAGCGTCGGCTTGGCCTTCTCCGGCTGGCGGGTGCGGTAAGTATCGATCCGCCAGCTGCGCAGCAGCGCCCCCAGCCCCAGCCGCGCGGCGTCCTCGCCGCTGACGCCGGCCGGGAATTCGACTGCCGCGTGGGTCGCGCCGCTGGTCGACAGCTTGGCGGTCAGCGCGCCGCCGGCCCGTTCCAGATCCGCCGCGCCGCCATTGCCGATGCCCAGCAGCAGGACGCGCAGCACCGCGCCGCCTTGCTCGACGAAGCTCTCGACGCTCGCGCCCGCTTCACCGGCGAAGCGCGCAGCCGCGGCGCCAGCGACCAGCGTGGCCGACGCGGTCAGCGGCAGGCTCTCGACAGCCCCCTTCGCCACAGCAAGGACCAACGTGTCGACCTGGGGGCGCGTGGGGCTGAATTGGATGTCCATCTGGGGGCCTTTTCTCTGGATTGCCGTTTCTTTCTTGGTTCTGCCAGATAGTGCGGCTTTGCCGCTCTGCAAAGCCATTCGGCGGATTTCGGTTCTCCCGAATGCCAGGACCGATTGCGGCGCGCGCCAAGCAGTGCGATAGGCAGGAACCACAAGTGCCCCCAAAGAGGCCCCATCGCTTGCAGATTTCCGTGTTTCCCCTGTCGTTCAAACAGGCGCTGCTTGCCGGCGCGGCCTCGTCCTGCCTGCTCGCGGCGCCGCTGGCGCATGCCCAGCAGGCGCCCGAGCCCAAGCTGAACGAGCCCCAGACGCCGATCAGCGCGCCCGATGCGCCGGTGCCCGACAATGACCAGGAAATCGGTTTCGCCGCCGATGCGCTGGAATATGACACCAACAGCCAGGTCGTGACCGCGACCGGCAATGTCCAGTTGCTGCGCGACGGCAACCGACTGCGCGCCGACAAGATCGTGTGGGACCGCACCACCGGCAAGGTCGAGGCGCAGGGCAGCGTCTCGGTGATCGATCCCGACGGCAATGTCGCCTATGGCGACCGCTTCGACGTCACCGATACGCTCAAGGACGGCGCGGTCGACAATATCCTGCTGGTGCTGCAACAGGGCGGCCGCATGGCGGCGACCAAGGGCGAGCGGGTCAACGGCGTCTACACGCTGCATCATGCCGCCTATACCGGCTGCCCGGTGGAAGGCGGCGACGGCTGCCCCAAGGAACCGACCTGGCAGATCAACGCGGTCAAGGTCGTCTATGACCCGACCAAGCAGCGCGTGTCCTACACCCGCGCCAATGTCGAGCTGTTCGGCCTGCCGCTGATCCCGGTGCCGGGCCTGTCGCATCCGGTCGGCGATGATGGCGGCAGCGGCCTGCTGGTCCCCAATATCCGTTATGACCGGGTCAACGGCTTCGAGGTCGCGGTCCCCTATTATCTCAAGCTCGCGCCCAATCGCGACCTGACCGTCACGCCGCACGTCTACACCGATTCGCTGCCGATGATCGAAGGCAATTTCCGTCATCTCTACGATCGCGGCGCCTATCAGATCACCGGCTATGCCACCTATGGCAGCCGGTCGAGCGGCATTACGCCGACCGATTCGCAAAAGGATATTCGCGGCGCGATCGACGCCAGCGGCGGCTTGCAGCTGACGCCGGAATGGAGCGTCAACGGGTCGATCCGGGTCGCCACCGACCGCACCTTCCTGCGCCGCTACGACATCAGCCGCGACGACCGGCTGCGTTCGACCCTGGGCGTCCAGCGGATCGGCGACAACAGCTATTTCTCGCTCGCCGGCTGGGCGGTGCAGACGCTGCGCGTCGATGACCCCCAGGGCCAGATGCCGATCGCCCTGCCGGTGATGGACTATCGGCTGCGGATGAAGGATCCGCTGCTCGGCGGCCAGATGCAGTTCCAGGCCAATACGCTGGCGATCACCCGGACCGAGGGGCAGGATACCCAGCGCGCCTTCGCCGCTTTCGAATGGAATCTGCGCAAGCTCACCGGGCTTGGCCAGGAAGTGACCTTCACCACCTATCTGCGCGGCGACGTCTATCACAGCAGCGACAATGCGCTGACCGACACGATCAGCTATGCCGGTGATCCGGGCTGGAAGGCGCGCGGCATCGCCGCCGCCGCGGTCGACATGCGCTGGCCCTTCATGGGCGAGGCGTTCGGCGGCGTGCAGCGCATCGCCCCGCGCGTCCAGATCGTCGCGGCCCCGCATCTCGCCAATCTGTCGGTGCCCAATGAGGACGCCCGCTCGGTCGACCTGGAGGATAGTAATCTCTTCGCGCTCAATCGGTTCGCGGGCTATGACCGGTTCGAGGATTCGAGCCGCATCACCTATGGCCTGGAATATAATCTGGCCGTGCCCGACTTCACGCTCGACGCCAATGTCGGCCAGAGCTACCGGCTCGACAATCGCGCCAGCATCCTGCCCGACGGCACCGGCCTGTCCGACCGCATGTCCGATATCGTCGGCCGCTGGACCGTGCGCTACAAGGATTTCCTCAGCTTCACCCAGCGTTTCCGGGTCGACAAGGACAATCTGGCGGTCCGCCGCAACGAAGTCGATGCGACCGTAGGCAGCAAGAAAACCTATGCCCAGGTCAGCTATCTGCGCCTCAACCGCAACGCCAATGCGGCGCTGGAGGATCTGCAGGACCGCGAGGAACTGCGCGTGGGCGGCCGCGTCCAGTTCGCCCGCTTCTGGTCCGTGTTCGGCTCGACCGTCATCGACCTCACCGGTGCGCAGGAAGATCCGGGCACCACGGCCGACGGCTATCAGCCCGTGCGCCAGCGCCTTGGCGTTGCCTATGAGGATGATTGTTTGACGCTGGGCTTTACATGGCGGCGCGACTATCAGACCAACGGTGACGCGCGCGCCGGCAACAGCTTCCAGCTACGGCTGGCTTTTCGTAATATTGGCATATAAGGAACTGCCTTCCCGCCGTCCGCTCAGGACCGGTTAAGGCGGACCGGGGCATAGGCACCGGACCGTATTGGAGATTTTTGCCGACGATGTTTTCTGTCGTTTTCTCGCCCAAATCCGTTCGCTCGGGCCTGCGCACCCTGTTCCTGTCTACCGCCCTGCTGGGCATGGCGGCGCAGACCGTGTCGGCGCAGGCCGTCGACGATGATGCTGGCCAGGGGCTGAACCTGCCCAAGGACGTCACCATCTTCGGCAAGAATGATCCCAATGTCCGCAAGGCCACGGCGATCGTGAACGGCCGCATCATCACCGGCACCGACGTCGACCAGCGTCTGGCCCTCATCATCACCGCCAATGGCGGCAAGGTGTCGGCCGAGGAAAAGGATCGCCTGCGCGTTCAGGTGCTGCGCAACCTGATCGACGAGACGCTGCAGATTCAGGAAGCGGCGGCCAACGACATCAAGATCGATCCCGCTGAAGTGAACCAGAGCTATGAGCGCGTCGCGGCCAATTTCCGCAAGTCGCCGCCCCAGTTCGACCAGTATCTGCGCGAACAGGGCAGCGCCGCCGCCAGCATCAAGCGCCAGATCGAGGGCGAACTGGCCTGGAGCCGCCTGCTCCGCCGCAACATCCAGCCCTTCGTCAACGTCTCGGAAGACGAGGTGAAGTCGGTGGTTGATCGCCTCAACGCCGCCAAGGGCAGCGACGAAGTGCGAATCAGCGAAATCTATCTGTCCTCGACGCCGGAAAATCGCGAGCAGATTGCAGCCAACGCCCGCAACATCATCGATCAGATCAAGCAGGGCGGCAGCTTCGCCGCCTATGCGCGCCAGTTCTCCGAAGCGTCCACCGCGGTCGTCGGCGGCGATCTGGGCTGGGTGCGCCCCACCCAGTTGCCGACCGAACTGGCGCAGGCGGCCACCGAATTGCAGGTCGGCCAGCTTGCCGGGCCGATCGAGACGGTCGGTGGCCTGTCGATCATCTATGTGATGGACAAGCGCAAGGTGCTGACCGCCGATCCGCGCGATTCGCTGCTCAGCCTGAAGCAGCTGTCGGTCCTGTTCCCGGCCGGCACCACCAAGGAAGCCGCCAGCCAGAAGGCCGCTGCCTTCGCCGCGGCGGTCAAGGAGATCAAGGGCTGCGGTCAGGCGAACGAGATCGGCGCCCGTGTCGGCGCCGATGTGGTCGACAATGACAATGTGAAGCTGCGCGACCTGCCGCCGCAGTTGCAGGACATTCTGGTCAATCTGCAGGTCGGCGAATCCACCCCGCCCTTCGGGTCGATCAACGATGGCGTCCGCGTCCTGGTCGTCTGCGGCCGCGACGAACCCGCATCGGCCAACGCTCCCAATCCCGAACAGATTCAGGCGCAGTTGGAAGAGGAACGCGTGAACAAGCGCGCCCGCATCTATCTGCGCGATCTCCGCCGCGATGCCGTTATCGAATATAACTGATCCGGGCACCCTGCCGCCCTTCGCCGTCTCGCTCGGCGATCCGGCAGGCATCGGCCCGGAAATCGTCGCCAAGGCGTGGGTCATGCGCGAAGCGCGTGGCCTGCCCGCCTTCTTCGCCGTCGGCGACGCCGCATCGCTGCGTGCGGTCTGGCTCGGCCCGGTCGAGATCGTCGGATCGCCCGAGGAAGCCGCGCAGGTCTTCCCCGATGCGCTCCCTTGCCTCCAAGTAGCGGAAGCGGGTGAAATCGTGCCCGGATCGCCCAGCATCGACGGCGCCCGCACGGCCTTCCAGTCGCTGGAGGTCGCGGTCGGCCTTGCCCGGACCGGATCGGCAGCCGGCATCGTCACCGCACCGGTCGGCAAGGAACAGCTCTACGGCGTCGGCTTCACCCATCCGGGCCAGACCGAATTCGTCGCCGAACGCTGCGGCGTCTCGGCCCAGAACGCCGTCATGATGCTCGCCGGCCCGTCGCTCAAGGTGGTGCCGATCACCATCCATATCGCGCTGGCCGATGTGCCTTCGGCGCTGACCATCGACCTGATCCGCGCCCGCGCCCTCACCACGGTGAAGGGCCTGCAGCGCAATTTCGGCATCGCCCGCCCCCGCCTCGCCGTCGCCGGCCTCAACCCGCATGCCGGGGAAAATGGCGCACTTGGCCGCGAGGAGATCGATGTGATCCGCCCGGCGATCGAATCGCTCCGCGCCGAAGGCATCGACATAATCGGCCCGCTGGCCGCCGACGGCATGTTCCATGCCCGCGCCCGCGAAACCTATGATGCGGCGCTCTGCATGTATCATGACCAGGCGCTGATCCCGATCAAGACGCTGAATTTCGACGATGGCGTCAACATCACGCTCGGCCTGCCGATCGTGCGGACCTCGCCCGATCATGGCACCGCCTTCGGCATCGCCGGCACCGACAGCGCCAATCCCGGCGCGATGATCGCCGCCCTCAGGATGGCGGCCGAAGCCGCGCGTGCCCGTATCGCTTATGCCGCCTGAATCCCGTCCCACCCTGCCGCCGCTGCGCACCGTGATCGCGGCCCATGGGCTTCAGGCCAGCAAGGCGCTCGGTCAGAATTTCCTGCTCGACGAACAATTGCTCGACCGGATCGCCGCCATTCCCGGCAGTATCCAGGATCAGCCCGCGTTCGAGGTCGGCCCTGGCCCCGGCGGCCTGACCCGCGCGATCCTGCGCGCCGGCGGCAAGCTGGTCGCGGTCGAACGCGACCGTCGCTGCCTGCCGGCGCTCGCCGAACTGGAGCTGGCCTTCCCCGGTCAGTTGCGTGTCATCTCCGGCGACGCGATGGAGGTCGATGCCCGTGCCGAGGCCGGCGATGGCGCCCATATCATCGCCAACCTGCCCTATAATGTCGGCACCGCCCTGCTGGTCGGCTGGCTGTCGGCGCAGTGGGCGCCGCTGCCCTGGTGGTCCAGCCTGACGCTCATGTTTCAGATGGAAGTGGCCGAACGCATCGTCGCGAAGCCGGGCACCGACCATTATGGCCGCCTCGCCGTCCTTGCCCAGTGGCGCAGCGACGCGCGCATCGCCATGAAGGTGCATCGCAGCGCCTTCACCCCGCCGCCCAAGGTGATGTCGGCCGTGGTCCACATCACCCCCAAGCCAGCGCCCGAAGGCGTGCAGCTCAAGATCCTGGAACGCCTCACCGCCGCCGCCTTCGGCCAGCGCCGCAAGATGCTGCGGCAGAGCCTCAAGGGCGTCCCCGGCGCCCTCGACGCGCTGGAAGCGATCGGCATCGACCCGCAACGCCGCGCCGAAACCGTCAGCGTCGAAGAATTCATCGCCCTTGCCCGCCAGCTCGGCCAGGCAACGACCAGCGCCTGATCCCGCTACGGCGCGCTGCATGCGATATCGGTGGATGGGGCTATGTAGGCATGCGCCACCTTAATCTTCATACTGTCGTCCCAGCGAAGGCGGAGATCCATCTCCCCGGCATAGTGTGACACTCAAGGTCAGGAGAGGGGTTCCCGCCTTCGCGGAGATGACGAGACGGGGTGGTTCTGTGCCATTCCCCTTCCCGCAGGCGGGAGGGGCAGCGAGACTTGCGCGCGTAGCGCGTTAGTCGCAGCGGGGTGGGCTTTCGCGACGTCCAACCCACCCCCTTGATGGGAGTCACGTGCCTCCCATCAACCCCTCCCGTTTACGGGAGGGGGAACAGGTCCGCTTCTGGCCGTTAGCTGCCAAGCACAGCCGGCGTCATCCTGACGAAAGTCAGGATCCATTATGCGCGACGACGGACAGCGAGCGCCGAATGGATCCCGGACCAAGTCTGGGATGACGGAAACGGCTAGGCCCGCTTTTCGGAACGACGATCGAGCAAATCGACGACAGTGAATGGTCGACTTGCGGCCTGTCCAAATGTGGCCGTGTGGTCCTATCGTTTCGTCTGGCGCGCCCAGCGGGCGTCGATCTGGGACTGGGCACTGGCGCCTTTGGCATGGCTGACCAACGAGAGGCCGCGCAGGGTCAGCTTGTGGCCGGACAGCCATTTGCCGGCGATGCCATAGCCGATGTCGTAGACGGCGGAATCGCTGTGGGTGTCGCCATTGACGACGAACTGGGTGACGATGGTCACCGGCAGTTTCTCGTCGCCGATGCTGTCGTCGGGCAGTTTGGCGGCGTTGCGCGCCTTTTTCAGCGCATCCTCGAACCAGCCTGCCTCGATCCGCGATTCGCCGGTGGTGTCGACCGGGGCTATGCCAAGCGCCTTGGGGAAATGGATGGTCTGGCTCTGCACCAGCTGATCGGGATCGGCGGGCTTGAGCGTCAGGCGGCTGTCACCATCGGCCGCGGCGTTCAGCACCAGCCGGGCGGCGCGGGCGGAGGCCTTGCTGCTTTCCGCGGCTTTGCTGGCGCGTTCGTCTTTCTTGTCGACCCAGTTGAGATAGAGAGTGAGGGCCGAGATCAGCACCGCCGCCACCGCGAGCGTTTCGCCCAGCGTGATCCAGCGTCGGCGAATCCTGGCCGCTTCTTCCTTCCGTGTTTCCGGGCTGTCGCTCATCGGGTCAGGCCGTCTGGGGCGGGACTTCGAACTTGTCGATCACCCATTCCTCGGCCTGCGCCTCGCCGATCCATTCCTGCATCCAGGGATGGGCGATGATCGCGCGCATATAGGCTTCGGCAAAACGGGCGACCGGCAGTTGATAGGTGATGAAGCGGGTGACGACGGGCGCGAACATGATGTCGGCCGCCCCGAACTCGCCGAACAGGAAGTCGCCTTCGCCACCATAGCGGGCACGGGCCTGTGCCCAGAGCTGCATGATCCGGCCGATGTCGTGGGCAACGGCCTCCGACGGCGGGACCGGATCATAGATCTGGCGAATGTTCATGCTGTGCTCGCGGCGGAGCGCGGCGAAGCTGCTGTGCATTTCTGCCGCCATCGAGCGGGCCATGGCGCGGGCGCCCGGATCGGTCGGCCAGAACTGGTCGCCGTCGATCTTCTCATTGAGATATTCGATGATGGCGAGGCTGTCCCAGACGACGATATCGTCGCCGTCCCACAGGATCGGCACCTTGCCGGACGAGGGAGCGAACTCATCGCCCTCGCGGCGCTTTTCCCATTCCTCGTCATAGAGGGGGACCACCACTTCCTCGAAGGGAAGGCCGGACAGCTTGCATGCCAGCCAGCCGCGCAGCGACCAACTCGAATAGGCCTTGTTGCCAATGAACAGCTTCATCATGGCCATGTCTTAGCCGGGCGCGCTTCGATAAGTCGAGAGCCGATAGAGAGGGCTTTCCACTTCGCGTCGAAACGCCTAAGGGGCGGGCATCCCCGGGGGGCCGCTGATGCGCGGCTGAGAGGTGGTCCGCAGACCACGACCCGCTGAACCTGATCCGGCTGATACCGGCGTAGGGAGGGCAAGGCGGCAGGTCCGTCGTCCCTCCTGTGGAGTGGACGTGAAATGAAGACTGCCCGATTGCCCCATGCTGGAAGCGCCTGCCTGACGCTGGCCCTGTTGATGATCGCATCGCCCGTGATGGCGGAGGATGCGCCGGATCAGTCGACCAATATCCAGGTTGTCGGCCATCCCGACCCGGAAGGCCTGTTGCCCGATCAGAGCGCACCCAAGGCGGTCAGCGCGATCTCGACCGACTTCATCATCAAGCAGGCGCCGACGCTCAACGCGTTCCAGCTGGTCAACCTGCTGCCGGGCGCCAATGTCTCGTCGAGCGACCCCTATGGCCTGTCGGCATCGTCCAGCCTGACGCTGCGCGGCCTGGGCCAGGACCAGATCGGCGTGCTGATGGAAGGCGCGCCGCAGAACGACATCGGCTATTATTATGCCTATCCCTCGCAATTCGCCGATGCGGAGAATGTGCGGCAGGTGATGCTGGCGCAGGGCGCGGCGGATATCGATTCGCCGGTGGTTGCGGCCGCCGGCGGCCTGTTGTCGCTGACGCTGGATGATCCCAGGGCGGAGGCGGGCGGCCTTATCAACCTGTCGGTCGGTTCCTATGACGAACGGCGCGTCTTTGCGCGGATCGACACGGGACGGATCGGATCGACCGGGCTGAAGGGCTTCATTTCCTATTCCAACAACCGCGCCGACAACTGGCGCGGGGCAGGCCATGACCAGCGCCAGCATATCGACGCCAAGCTGCTGAACGAATGGGGCGAGGGCAATCGGGCGAGCATCGCCTTTTCCTTCAACGACGCCAAGACATCGACCTATCCGAGTCCCGGCAAGGCGGATTGGGAGGCGTCCGGTCGCGGCTATAATTTCGACGAGCGCTACAGCGAGGGGAACACCAACTACTGGCGGCTCTATCGCGCGCCGTTCCGCAATTTCTACGTCGCGGCGCCGGTGCATCTCAAGCTCAGTGACACGCTGAACTTCGACAGCAGCGCCTATCTGCAGATGGGCCATGGCAATTCGCCCTATGGCACGCAACTGGCGACCACCGGCAATTATCTGGGTAGTGAGGAGCTGACCCAGCCGATCGACCTGCCCGGCGCGGTCGATGGCGTCGCCACGGTGATGGGCAACTGGACCGGCAAGCAGTTCCGCGTCGGCGACGTCAGCAAGCTGACACTGCAGGCCGGCGCGCATCGGATCGTGGCTGGCCTCTGGTTCGACTATGGCACCGACCGGGTGACGCAATCCTATACGTCGATCGATGCCGATGGCCGGCCGGTCGACCAGTGGGGCTATCAGGACAAGGCGATCCGCACCGCCGACGGTCGGCTGCTGGCTTATGAGAATCAGCGCACGGAGACGGTCACCAAGGGCTTCTTCCTGGCCGATAGCATCACGGTGACGCCGAAGCTTGGCATCGACATCGGTTTCAAGGGCGTCAACCTGCTGCGCAACGGGCGCAATTATCTGCCCGGCCCGCAATCGAGGGTGCGGATCGAGAGCTTCGCCGCGCTGCCGCGTGCGGCGATCCATTATCAGCTGGACGACCGGCAGCAGCTGTTCGCCAACATCACCACCAATTTCCGCACGCCCAACGAGTTCGCGCTCTACGACAGCTATTATGGCGGCGAACTGGTGAGCCAGGGCACCGACCGCCTAAAGAATGAATATTCGATCTCGCAGGAGCTGGGCTATCGCTATATCGGCCCCAGCCTGTCCTTTTCGCTGACCGCTTTCCATTATCATTTTCGTAACCGCCAGGTGGCAACGGTGATCGACAGCGGCGGCGCGCTGGTCAATTCGACGATCAACGCGGGCAGCCAGAGCAGCTATGGCTTGGACGGCGAGATCGACTATCGACCGGCCAAGGGGATGAGCATCTATGCCTCGGCCGAATATCTGCACACGCGGCTGAACGACGATCTGGCGATCAACGGTGATTATCTGCCGACCAGGGGCAAGCGGGCGGTGTCGGCCCCCAGCTTCCAGTTCGCGCTGGGCAGCACCTATGATGACGGCCGGCTGTTCGGCAGCAGCGCGCTCAAATATGTCGGCCGCCAATATGCGACCTTCATGAACGACGAGAGCATCAAGGGCTATGCCACGCTGGACCTGTCGGTCGGCGTGCATCTGGCCGGGCTGATCGACGCGCAGGTGATGGACCTGCGCATCAACGCGATCAACGTCACCAATCCGCGCGTCCTGTCGGGCGTCTATTCGATCGGCACCAATGCGCAGGATACGGTCGGGCGCAACGGAACGCTGATCACCGGGTCGGCGCCGACCTATTATGTCGGCAGCGGGCGCGCCGTGGTGGCGACGCTGTCGCGCGCCTTCTGACGATGAGCGCCGCCGCTCCGCATCTGGTCCATGGCATGGGGCTGGCGCTGGAGGCGCCGGCCTGGCCGGCGATCACCGTGGACGAGGCGACGGCGGTGCTGGCCCATTTCCCCGACGCAGGGCGGCTGGCGGCGCTGGCCTGGCATTCGCCGCGCCCCTTTTCGGCGGCGGCGCTGGTCGAGACGGATCGCGGCCCGCTGTTCCTGAAGCGGCATCACCAGCGCTTGCGGATGCCGGCGGCGCTGACCGAGGAGCATCGCTATATGGCGCATCTGCGCGGTGCCGGGCTGGCGGTGCCCGATGTGCTGCGCGCGACCAATGGCGGTGGTGCGATCGCTCTTGGGGAATGGAGCTATGAGCTGCATCGCCAGGCGCCGGGCATCGACCTGTATCGCGATCGCCAGTCCTGGACGCCCTTCATGTCGCCCGATCACGCCTTTGCGGCCGGTGTCGCGCTGGCACAACTGCATCGAGCCGCAGCCGGTTTCGGTGCGCCGGCCCGCGGACTGCATCCGCTGGTGTCAAGCTTCACCATATTGCCCGCCGTCGATCCACTGGCCGCAGCGGACGCCTATGTCGCGGCGCGGCCGGCGGTGGCGGCCTTTCTGGCGGGCCGGCCCTGGCGGACGGAACTGGCGCGGCTGTTTGCGGCGCTGGGGGAGGGGCTGGCGCAGCGGCTGGCGGATGAACCATCGCTCTGGACCCATAATGACTGGCACCCCTCCAACCTGCTCTGGTCGGCGGAAGGCGCGGTCAGCAGCATCTTCGATTTCGGCCTGTCGACCAGCAGTTGCGCCCTGCATGATCTCGCCACCGCGATCGAGCGGACGGCCATTCCCTGGCTGACGCTGGATCAGGGGCGGCTGGCCGAGCCGGCGGACGTGGATGGGGCGCTCGCCTTGCTGGCCGGCTATCGCAGCATCCTGCCGCTGGGGCCTGGCGAGATCGATACGCTGCTGCGCCTGCTGCCGCTGGTCCATGTCGAGTTCGCCCTGACCGAGATCGATTATTTCTTTGGCATATTGGCCGATCGGGAGGGAGCGATGCTGGCCTGGCAAGCCTATCTGGTCGGCCATGCCGACTGGTTCCTGTCGGACGAGGGGCAGGGCTTTCTGGCGCGACTCCGTCAGGGAGTAAGGTGCTGATGTCTGTGCTGGAGATCGTCGCCGTCATCATCAGCTTCCTCGGCATCTGGCTGACGGCGCGGCGGCATCTGCTGTGCTGGCCCGTCAATCTGCTGGCCTGCGCCCTTTATGCCAGGCTGTTCCTGGACGTGCGCCTCTATGCCGACATGGTGCTGCAGGGCCTGTTCGGCATCGCCATCGTCTATGGCTGGATCGGCTGGGCGCGGGGCAAGCGCGAGGAGGGCGAGGTGCGGGTGGTGCCCTTGCCGCCGATGCGGGCGGCCAAGGGGCTGGCGCTGGGCGCGCTTTGTGCCGGCGCGATCGGCTGGTTCACCCATCATTATACCGATGCGGCGCTGCCCTGGATAGATTCGGCGCTGAGCAGTTTCAGCCTGGTCGCCCAATATTGGACCGCACGGCGCCATGCCGCGAGCTGGCTGCTGTGGATCGCGGTCGACATTTTCTATGTCGGGATGTTCGTGTTCAAGGGATTATGGCTGACGGCCGGCCTTTATGCCGCGATGATCGGGCTGGCGGTGCTGGGCTATGGGCGCTGGCGGCAGGCGGCTCGGCGTATGCGTGGCGAGACCGGCAAGTAAAATCATATCGCAAGCGCATGCCCCCGTTTTGCGCATCAAAGATTTTCCCGCCGCGACACGGAAGCGTCATCTAGCGTCCCTATCCGCTGCCGCAGAACAAGAATCTGTCGCATCCGTGGGGACAATCATGAAATTTATGACCGCCAGCGCGCTTGTCGCGCTGCAATTTGCTGCGTGCTCTTTCGCTGTGGCCCAGGATGCCGCACCGGCCGCCGACAATGCCGGTGACGCGATCATCGTGACCGGCACGCGTGACGCGAAGCGCACAAAATTCGATGCATTGGCGCCGATCGACGTCCTGTCGTCGAAGGCGATCGACGGCAGCGTTTCCAACGATCTGTCCGATACGCTGGCCCAGTTGCTGCCGTCCTTCAACGTGCAGCGCCTGCCGGCGGCTGACGGCCAGGCCTTTGTCCGGCCCGCCACGCTGCGCGGCCTGTCCGCTGACCAGACGCTGGTGCTGGTCAACGGCAAGCGCTATCACCGCTCCGCCCTGCTCGGCACCCGCGGCGCGCAGTCGGCCGACCTCGCCACCATCCCCAATCTGGCGATCAAGCGGATCGAAGTGCTGCGTGACGGCGCGTCGGCGCAATATGGGTCGGATGCGATCGCCGGCGTCGTCAACATCATCCTCGACGACCAGCCGGGCATGGAAGCCTATGGCCAGTTCTCGCAATATTATAAGGGCGATGGCACCACCTATCAAAGCGGCGCGCAGGGCGGCCTGGCGCTGGGCGATCGTGGCAGCATCGTCTTCACCGGCGAATTTTCCAAGTCCGACGCCACGTCGCGCACGCGCCAGCGGCCCGATGCCGCCGCGTTCCAGGCGGCCAATCCCGATCTGGACGTGCCCGGTCCGGTGCAACGCTGGGGCCAGCCCGACCTGCGGTCGGTGCGGGCGGGCGTGAACGCCCATTATGATTTTTCCGATGCCGTCACCCTCTATGCCTTTGGCACCGCGGGCAATGGCGAGGGCGTGACCGACTTCAACTGGCGCAACCCGGCCAGCACGGCGAACGTCTATGGCAATAGTTCGGCTTTCCCCGGCTTCAACTTCGCCAGCCTCTATCCGGCCGGCTTCACCCCGCGCTTCGGCACAAAATATGATGATTATCAGGCCGATGCCGGCCTGCGCGGGGCGATCAGCGAGCGGCTTACCTATGATATCAGCACCTCGTCCGGGCGCAGCCGCATCAATTACAACATGCATGAATCGCTCAATGCGTCGATGGGGCCGGACAGCCCGACCAGCTTCTATCTGGGCCGCCTGCGCCAGAGCGAGTTCAACCTGAATGCCGATTTCGTCTATCGCCTGCCGCTGGGACTGGTCGAGCCGGCGAACATCGCCTTCGGCGCCGAACGCCGCAAGGAAACCTACGGCATCCGTCCGGGCGACCCGGCCTCCTATGCGATCGGCGCGGGGGCGGCGACCGGCCTTGCCCCCAACAGCAACGGCTTCCCCGGTTTCAGCCCGCTCAATGCCGGCGAATGGTCGCAGACCAGCTATGCCGGCTATGTCGATGTCGAAGTCCGCCCGATCGAGGCGGTAACGCTGGGCGCGGCCGGCCGCTATGAGGATTTCTCGGCCTTTGGCGACACGTTCAACTACAAGCTGTCGGCCCGGTTCGAGCCGGTAAAGGGCGTGGCGCTGCGTGGCACCTATTCGACCGGCTTCCGCGCGCCGACCCCGGCGCAGCTCAACGCGGTCAACACCAGCCAGGGGCTGGACACGACCATGATGCAGATCTTCAACACTGGCCGCCTGTCGCCCAATGATCCGATCGCGATCGCCCTGGGCGCCAAGCCGCTGACTCCGGAAAAGTCGCGCACCATCACGGCGGGCCTGACCTTCCAGTCGAGCTTCGGCCTGACCGGCAGCGTCGATCTCTATCAGATCAAGCTGCGCGATCGCTTCGGCCAGTCGCGCACCTTCGCGGTGCCGGCCAGCCTGCCCAATCCGCAGCGCTTCACCTCCGTCACCTATTTCACCAATGATTTCGACACCCGCACCCGCGGTGTCGATGTGGTGCTGGCCTACACCAAGCCGGTCGGGCCGGGCACCGCCGACATCAGCCTGGCCTACAACTACAACCAGACCAAGGTGACGAGCGGCACGTCGGCGGCGATCGCCAACGAAAGCCAGCGCATCATCTTCGAGGAGCGGTTGCCCAAGCATAATGGCACCGCCTCGCTCGGCTATACGCTGGGCAAGGTCGGTATCCAGGGCCGGGCGCGCTATTATGGCGCCTGGACCGACGTCAGCGGCAATGCGACCGGTGACCTCTACCAGCGCTTCGGATCGATGGTGTTGTTCGACCTGTCGGCCAGCGTCCAGGTCACGCCCAACATCTCGATCCGGGGTGGGGCGGAGAATATCTTCAACAGCTATCCCGATGAGGCCACCAACCAGGCGGTGCGCGGTCTCATCTACTCGCGCAACGCGCCCTATGACACGGACGGCGGCCAATATTATGTCCGCTTGGGCCTGACCTTCTGATCGGCGGGAAACGGGACATGAAAATCAGCCGCAGGCAGATGATGATCGGGGCGGCCGCCGTGCCGGTTGCAGGGCGGGCCGCCGCCATGCCGACCGGCACGGTCCGGCCCGATGATGAAGCATATTGGGCCGGGATCGCGGCCCAATATGATGTCACCCGCGACGTCATCCAGCTGGAAAATGGCAATTGGGGGATGATGGCCCGGCCGGTGCTGGAACGCTATGAGGCGGCCGTGCGCCGGGTCAATCGCGAGACCAGCTATTATGCCCGGCGCGGCCTGACCCCCGACCTGATCACCGTGCGTGATCGGGTGGCGGCGAAGATGGGCGTCGCCCCCCAGGAAATCGCCTTCACCCGCAATGCGACCGAGGCGCTGAAGGCGCTGATCGGCGGCTATAACCGGCTGCGGCCGGGCGACGCGGTGCTTCAGGCCGATCTCGACTATGGCAGCATGCAGGCCTGTTTCGATACGCTGAAGCGTAGCCGGGGCGTGGATGTGGTGCGGATCGCGCTGCCCGAACCGGCGACGCATCAGGGGCTGATCGACACCTATGAGGCGGCGCTGAAGGCCAATCCGAAGATCCGCCTGATCCTGCTCACCCATCTCAGCCATCGCACCGGCCTGGTGATCCCGGTGAAGGAGATCGTGGCGATGGCGCGGGCGCGCGGCGTGGATGCGATCGTCGATGCGGCGCATAGCTGGGGCCAGCTGGATTTCCGGCCGGCAGATCTCGACGCGGATTTCATCGGTTTCAACCTGCACAAATGGTGGGGCGCGCCATTGGGTGTGGGCGTCATCTATATCCGAAAGGCCAGACTGGATCTGATCGATCCGGACAGTGCCAACAGCCCGCCCTTTGCCGCCAGCACCTATTCGCGCGTGCATACCGGCACGGTGGATTTCGCGGCGCAACTGACCGTGCCGGCCGCGCTCGATTTCCAGGACGCGATCGGCGACACCGCGCGGGCGGCGCGGCTGCGCCATCTGCGCGACCTGTGGGCGGAAGAACTGCGCGGCGCGAAGGGGCTGGAGATATTGACGCCGGCCGATCCGCGCCTGCACGGCGGCATCACATCGTTCCGGCTGGCGGGACGGACGAGCGTGCAGGACAATATGGCGGTCGCCAAACGCCTGCTGGAAGACCATCGGATCTTCACCGTCCATCGCGATGGCCCGGCGCGTGGCGCCTGTGTCCGCGTCACGCCCGCCTTATTCAACAGCGCGGTGGATATTGGTGCGTTGGCAAAGGCGCTCTCGCTGCTGCTGTCTGCCAGGTGAAATGTTCGGGGCCGCATCGAATAAAATTCAAAAAAGTGAGAATGAGGCATTGACGGACTCGCCTGACGGGCCTAGATGCCACTCCACCGACGCGGTGAAGACCAACGGTTTTCGCCACGTACGGTCGCCAACATAGCAGGACAGTATGTCCCCCGATAGAGATAGCGGGGAA